>Ga0302312_10000060_pt1 | contig 108053 bp, 89 predicted proteins | sample III_Palsa_N2_1_FD_200529 | JGI IMG/M metagenome (GOLD analysis project Ga0302312, IMG submission 200529) | Peat permafrost microbial communities from Stordalen Mire near Abisko, Sweden - III_Palsa_N2_1 | ecosystem: Environmental > Terrestrial > Soil > Palsa > Peat permafrost | place: Sweden... | reverse complement strand
ATTGTTTTTGTCTGCGCAGCGCTTCATTTTTACGCAATGTTTTCGCAATAGTGATTGCATCTAACAATTCTTCTGGTAAATCCATGTTGGCTAATTGTTTTGCTGATAAGCGCATCAGTTGTTCGCCGGTTTCTTGTAAGGCTGTCATGTCGCGTTTGCGTTGACTTTTACTGGGTTTGTCAGGAATATCCGAAAATTCTTCCTCATCTTCAAAGGAGTTATTCATTTGCGATTGCTCAATAGATGGATAATTGGAGGGTATTGTACCAAATAAATGATGTTTACTGGAGAAAAAGAGACTCACTTTATCTTGTTATTCTTATAATTGATTTTCCAACCCCTTTATCGTATAAAAGAGCTTTTGGTAATAGAGCAGTCATCATGGTCAGAAGTAGGGTATTACACCGCCAGTCATCACCTAGTAACACCAACGATCATCCTTTCCAAGTTGACGCTACGCGAAAACAATTTGCCTTAGATGCGCGAAGAGCGATCATGCAATCCTACTATGCGATCCCCAGTGCGATTATTGCGGTCAGTTTGTGGTCAGTAGCGATTTCCGTAGCCAAACAGAGCTTGTTGGGCAATGAAACCCCTGCTGCCGTTGTTTTTGAATTTTTAAAACAGTATGGTTTTGAATCCAGTGCTTTGTTTACTTATTTGGCACAACCCTTTGTCGTGTTTGATAATGAATTCTATCCGCAAAGGGTAATTGACCATTATGGCGTAGAAATAAGTCGATTGAATACAGTTATGGCATGTATTCAATCACTTGCGATGAATGTATCAGCAAAAGTTATACGTGACTTATTAAGAAAAAGATTACCCGAAGGATTTAATTCTCTGGTTCGAGGACATCAGGCTCTCATTAAAACGCCCAGTGATTTAATTGCATTAGAAAGTGGTAATAAACGAGCTGCACGATTTGCACTGCTGTTTCATGCGGGCGTAGCAGCGCTATTTGCATTTGCTCTATTGGCGTGGGGCTATAAGTCGTTTTATTCGAATATGCACACAGTTAATGCGTTAATTATGCTTGCTCAATTCGTCCAAAAGCATGGTGTTAATCTGCATAATGCTATCCCATTGCCTATGAGTCAATTATTAAATCACTATTGTACGCCAGCCGCTCTGAACAAATTAATAGAATGGTATTGTCATCCCCAATTCCCCCAGCGTCTTTTAGGATCGGCTGAAAGTATGTTGCATGCAGTCTGTAAAAGTGTAACAGAAGAGAATGTAGCTAATCTTCCCCTAGCCTCTACGTGTATAGCAAGCTTACAGTTTGCTAGTGTAAAAACAAAAGAATCTATGCTGCAAGACGTGAATTTTCTCTATTTTTTATTCACTATTTCCTTTTATAGTGTTATTTTGCAGGGTATATTAAGTGCTATTTCATTTGGTCGTTTTGAATATAATTTGCAATTGCCAGAAATAATAAAAAATACGTTAGATGGATTAGTTACTCCTTTTAGCATGGCATGGGAGTTTTCGGAGAGACGATATCAAAAACCCAATGTTTATATTTTAAATATTGAAAAAAGCAAAGTGTCCAATGGTTATTTCGCCATTGATTCAGGAGGCTTCTTGGATCTTTTGACCGGCTTTCTTGAAAGAAATGGCGTTGAAATAGTTGCAAAATCAGATGCTTCCTTGACTATTAAAAAAAGTAGTGAGTTTGCAGGTGCTAGTGCGTTTGTCGCGTCATTTCTAAGCGAGCTTCACTTTTTTAATGAAAAATCAGCTCAGCTTAAAAAGTTAATTGCTCAAATAAAAAAATTAAAAATCCCTCATAAATGTATTGATCTTTCAAAATGGAATGGTATGACATTGTCATTTGATGTTAATCTACAATTACCAATAGCAGGCCAAAGCGTCGCTTATAAAGCAGCATTAAAATACACATTAGAAATGTTATACCCTTCTTTTGATGTGGTTGAAAAAGAGTTTTGTTTAGTAGTAAAGAGCAAGGAGGACTCGACGTTGCCATTAGCACCAGAGCCGCTTTTTGCAAAGAAAAATGCCGTATTGAAAATCCATTTTGGTACAACAACTCCTTTTCATCTTCCACCAGAAAGCGCTTCACGTTTACCGAGCAGAAACATTCCCAAAGGGCCTCAGCAAGCCACTACCTTTCTAGAGCGTGTAAGAGGATTTTTTACACCCCCACCTGCTGCACCACAAGAAGATATTATTATTGCAGGTCGGGAGGCTTTACAAAGAGAGCTTGCATTAAACGATGCCGCTTTATATGAAGTATTTGATACCAATGATAATGAGCGAATATGGATTTATGTTGATTCAGAATTTAAGCATTTCCCACAAGTTTTTAAGGATATGTTACCTGGGGGTGTGGGTATGGCCACTCACCCTGGCGCTGAGGGATTAGTGCGTGAAGGAAGCAATTGTTTTAAATTAAAAACAGTAGAAACTGAAGATCGTGCATGGGGGCATACGGTAGGAGTTCACCAATGTGGAAGGGCGCAAGTGAAGTTAGTAAGACTTTGTTATTTGCAAGAAAAACATGGCACCAATGAATATAATAAAGCAAAAGCTCATGTCATGGCAGAGCTAAAAGCTTGGCAGCCAACGGCTAAAAAGAGTAAAACATTGGCAAGATTGGGTGAATAAAAAGCGAATCACCTTATTCCATTGTTATTCGTAGCGCTGTTGCAATTGTAAAAGGCGCTGCGGTTAACACAGCCAAGAGTAAAGCCAGTAATAATGCTAAATGCCCTATAATCGGTAATCCCACCCGTGCAGCCTCAATCGCCATCGTGCTAATAATTAATGCAGGAATTGTTAAAGGTAATACGAGCAAGGCTAATAATAATCCACCTCGGGGTAAACATACCGTTAAGGCAGCACCAATAGCACTTATTCCTTGTATCGTAGGTAATCCTAACAATAAAGTAGCTAACAGTATTACTATCATAAATGGTGTTAAATGAAACATAAGACCGAGCAGTGGCGTAATAACCAACAAAGGCACAGCGACAATAAGGTAATGAGCGATTAATTTAGCAAATAATAATAAACTGAGGGGTTGATGGCTTAATAATAATTGTTCTAAGAACCCATCTTCCTTATCATGATCAAATAATTTTTCTATCGATAATAAACTTGCCAATAAAGCAGCCACCCAAATTACGCCGCCGCCTACTCGTTGTAATAATTCGGATTGGGCACCTATAGCGAGTGGGAATAGGGTACAGACAACGAGGAAAAATATCACAGTTGTTGCAAGCGCGCTGGGTTGGCGAATAGCAGCGCGCAGTTCGTATTGACATAAAGTTAATGCTGCAGTGAAATCCGTTTTCATGTCGATTGCCCTAACTTGATAGATTGCATCCTAACGCCAGGTAATTCTAATGGTTGATGCGTGCTGACAATACTAATCCCACCTTGCTTAGCATGAGCCGTTAATAATTGTTGTAGCAATCCTATACCATCACTATCCATGGCAGTGAATGGTTCATCTAACAACCATAACGTCTTATAACTGATTAACAATTTAGCCAAAGCGACCCGCCGTTTTTGTCCTGCAGATAGTTCATCAAGGGTATGATCGAGCAACGTATCTAAGTGCAGTTTTTGTGCTGCTTGCAAAATGGGAGTACCGGTACCACCCGCTAATGTTTGCGCTAAGAATAAATTTTCGTATACCGTCAAATCGCGTTTGATGCCACTGCTGTGTCCAATGTAATGCAGTTGTGCGCAATAGCTGGAAAAGTGTTGAGAGATTGCAACATTGTTCCATAAGATTTTGCCGCCATGGGATGGTAATAGGCCAGCAAGAATGCGCAATAAACTCGTTTTACCAGCGCCATTTGCGCCCTCGAGCTTTAATACGTCACCAGCAGAAACAGTGAAAGAAAGTCCATTGAACAACGTATGATCGCTTCTTTCACAACCTATGTTATCGGCGTGTAGTGAGTATGTGATGTGATGTGACAATGGTGCAACCATCTTATTTAACCGGTGAAAAAGATAAGATTATACGCTATATGGTAAGAGGTCAATGGTTAAAAGTTTGACGGAATAGCTATTTTTTTAGGGCGAATTGTTCTAAACTAAAAAATAAGGACTACTTGTAAATCTAATTTGAAACAAGGTGTTTTTAGGAGGTTGCGATTATGTATGACTCAGATTTAGTGATCTTGGATTTAATGGATCGTTATGATGAAAGTTTTGACGAAGCGCTGGCCCATTTTAATCGTCTGCAACAACAACGTGAATTAGCAGCGGATAGAAAAAGAGCGAGCGAAATTAAAGCAAGTATGACCAAAAATAAACAACGCAAATTTCGCGAAGCAGCACACCCTTCTTTGGCGAATGAAAAATATAATAATTCTGACAGCCAAATTAATGCTTAGGGGTTATATTTCTAATAAATTATTTGTAAAGGTTTAGGCTTCATTTGGCGGTTGCCTGTTTTCTGGTCCTAATTTATTCTCATCTAACTTGCGTAAATGATTTAGTAAATAAGGATACCCACAAAAACAAACCAATCCTTTCTCTTACCTGTTTCTAGAAAAAATTCCTTGCGGCTTACTTTTGTTTCTTACCTATAAATGGTAAAGTAAATAAACTATGTTTTAATAAAAAATATAGTTTACTGCTATCTAATTTTAGAGTTATTAAATATTGTAATCTAAGGTGGTATCAAACTATGTTATATACCATTTATAAAGACAAGCTAGATGCTATAAGCTGCCCTTTGCGAGACGCCGAACTGGCAGAAAGTTATCAGTTGGCTAGTCAACAGTTAGTCCGAGAATTGAACACTGCGTTAAAGGCTCTTCCTTTTTATCAAACCGAGTTAAGCTTATTATTACAATCCTCAAATTACAACGCTAAGTTATTAAGAGAAACCTCAGTAAGCGACCTTTTATTAGAGCATGATAATGACCTAGAATATGACCTGGCTATTTATCCTCTCAAATATATGCAAAAGCGTCGTTTATGGCAATCGCAGATACAAATTGTAACACGCTCACCAGATAATAATAACATTATTTATAAACCCAGCCCTTTTGCAGGCGATGTATTAGATGACTATTTGCGCCACTTAAAAAAAATTGCGCTCAAATTAAATAACCCCGCAAGTAGAAACCAGTTAGCTCTTCTTGCCGAAAATTATCAAACTGAAAACCAACAGCTGTTTGATGATTATAAGTCTAGGTATTTAGCATCAGTACGTGCAAAAGTTACTGACCTGTTAGCAACCCAGTTAGAGGAAGTAAATGAGCATGCACTGGCTGAGGCGGTAAGAAGTTTTACTATCAATATAGATGAGGTGCAAACACGTTATCAGGCTATCGCAAAACATCATCAAGCAGAAATGTTGCGACAGAATGTTGAGCACGCACTAAATAATCCAGGTATAAATGCGTCAATCCCTAAACATCGACTATTTTCGACTGCTTCCATACCTGCAGCAAATAAGCCAGAAAAAGCTATAGAAACAGGAGATCCATCAACTCCAACCATTTATGAGGCAAACGCATTATTCGCTATTTATAATAAAGTTATACTGGATGAATATTATTTTTACCCAAAACGTATGTCCAATTGGGATAAACTGCGTGCCGGTGTCCGAGGTGCAATTGCTATTATCACTTTGCTAACAACTGTAGGCTCTTTGTTATGCATAGTGGGCGGTATACTTTTTCCACCAGCCCTTCCTATATTAAGTCCTATTGCTTTTTATTTAGGAGTAGTAGGATTTGTAGGGTTTCTGGCAACTTTAGATGATTTGTATGATTTGGCCCGCTGTGCTTTCCACAAACGAGCTCCTTCCTCAGAGCATTTAGCAAGTGGAGTTCTTTTACCTATTTTCATTACGTGTACCTCTATAGTAACCACGATAATCAATTTATCTGGTATTAGCCAAATAGTGAGTTGGGCTGTACTTAAAACGAGCACCATATTAAGTAACTATGTACTTAGCGCAATAGGTATTCTTAGCGATATCCATTTTTCATATAAGCATGCCACTAATATGCGTCGACGAGCAAAAGCGGTAATGACGAAAACACAATTAAATAACCACCGTGTATTACCTATCAACGAAGCTTTGCAGCTTATAAATAAAGAAGATAAACTTGATAAAAGATGGACTCGTTACAAGATTCAAGACGTCTCAAAGGACGAGGCTGAGCGTGCTCTTATATTACGCCACACGGTAAAAGAAGAATTTCAAAAAGCAATTAGTCAGGAGTTCAATGAGCCTTTAGCACCATTAACCTGCACTAAATCTACTCGCTTATGCTTTTTATTTAGAAAGGAAGAACAGCAAAAGCATGATTATTTTACTTCACGTAAGTCAGCATCTGCTAAGCAAAACGCGCACTTCTATTTGGCCATACATAGCTATCGGGATACACTTGCTCGTTTAATACATGGAAATCAATTTACTACATCCCCCCATAAAAGCGGTCTTTATAAAGGGATTGAAACAGCGGTCTTCAATTATTGTAGTGTCTATACACCTTCTAACGCAACGGTAGAAGAGCGATTAAATAGAGTTGATGCCATTATACAAAAATGTAAACAATGGACAAAACAACATAGTCCCTTTTTCACCAGCAGAAGACAGCCTATTGTTGAAGAAATTCTCCGGATAGCAAAATTAGAGAAAAATATTTTAATTTATATTAAAAATAATCATTCGCGCTCCCCAGCCGAGATCCAGGCACCCTCAGGCGAGAATGCACAGCCTATGGCTTTGTTACTTTGTAAAAATCGTTAGGGACAAATAAAATAAATATTTTTTTCAAGAAATTTCTATATTAGGAAAGCAAACAGCTTCATTGAAGCTTATTCCAACTTTCTAAGTTATGTTATAATTGCCAATGTGACTATTATATTGCCTGCTTGTAACTAGGTGAGGCGTGTATGAAAAAAGATCAGTATTCTAAAAACCATAAGAAAATTCCGAACTTTTGTATATCAACAACAATTGCAAGGTTTGGTGGTTGGGAGTTATATTCCTTTTCCCATTCCCCTTGACGAGCGGTCCATTGACTTAGAAAAATCCACATTTTAATTTTTACAGAAAATTAAATGAGTTATTTTATTCATGATATCACTATCAATCCATTAATATGGAAGAAATGGATTCTTATTATATTATTATGCAACTCGACAAACTACTCTCAATGAAAGGATGTTTAGATAACGTCAATTTAGATTTAACACAAAAAATAGAATCGATTGTCGAAAAAGCAATCACCTGCTATGAAGATGACAATGAAATAAAAGAGCCGTATCAAGATATAGCGTATTTACTAAATCAAATTATGAGTTGTGATGGTAGGCAACTTAAAGAAATAGATTATCAGATCTGCAACAAACTTCGGGAGTTAGAGGATAAAGAAGTAGAGATTAGTGTTGCCCCGAGACAAAAGATTTCTTAGGATAAACAACTGCTATGTGCCTTGAGAGAAATCATCAGGGTGCGTAGGCTTATTATTTTTTAAGTGGTAATGTTGTCTGTGCCGCCCTTGCAGCGATTGCTTCTTTCTCACGCGTGTCCATTGCTTGCACTGCCATTTCCAGAGTAGCTTGAGTTTTGGTTTTTTCTACTCCAAAAGCTTTATCAATATAACGTCGCTCATGTTCTTTAAATAAAGCAGAACTCATTATGGTTGTCGCTTGGGCGAGTAAATTGGTTTGGTTAGGGACTGTAATACAGTCATCAATAATCTCAGCGGGGTTATTAGGGTTGGCGTGATGGATTAATAAAGTATACTCTTTATTCTTGCTCTCTATAACCTCAATACCATCGCCATTTGTGTTGCTTTTTGCTGAAATAGATGGTTTTATAATTTGAGCACTCCTACAAAATTCAGATAAATTTTTAAGCTCACCTGCTGGCAACGCTGCTTGTCTTTTTGTAACAATCCTCGAAAACTCACTCGATAAATTTTTCTCACTCACATGTTGATAAATCCCAAGTGCAACGAGCTTCATCGTATGTTCTAATGCAAGTTTTTTTCTTTCACGCAATTGACTATTACCTGGAAAACGCCAGCTAATTTTTTCCAACGCTTCTTTTGCTTTTTGTAAGGCGACGTATAAGGATATGCTATTTTCTATAAATACTATCTCTGGGGAATTTGGACCAAAGGCAGGCGGCGGTACTTCAGCAGGTGGTCTAGGATTGAAAATAGGATCGAAACGAGGCGGCGTATATGTTGGAATACCGGAAACTTGTTCCCCAAGATCTTGTTTCTTTTTTCTTGTGCCTGTACTACTTGCAGCACCTGTTGGCGGTGAGGCTACTACATTATTACTATGTGCTGCCACGCCTCCTCTAGTACTACCTTGAGAAGAACTCCAATCACTTGTGTTCGAACCGCTAGCGGTTTGGCTGCTGCTCGCTAAGGTTATAGCATCCTTTGTCTCAGCAGAAGCAAGAGTTAAATAGGATGCACCCCTTCCACTATTAGTGGGAGATGTTGGCTTGTTTCCAGTACCATTTTCACTATTAGCTCTAACTCGAGCCATTTGCGCACATTTTGCAACAACACTTTCCATATCTGCACTCGAAAGCAAAATAGCCGGTTGATTTATGGTTTTCCCATCCTGATCTAAAATAGTCTCACGTGGCGTAAATCCCTTACCTTCTTCTGCAAAAATTCTATCAATTGCCTGGTATACGGTACCAGAATAATCTTTACCATAAATGATTACAGAGAAAATAACTAAGCCAATATTCCGCTTTTTAGAGCCTGATACATTAAATGCATCTGCGTTACGTGGTTTATATAAAGTAAGATTTATTTCTGGTGGTATTGTGGATGCTGGAATTTTTGCCAAATCTTTATCATGCGCAATTAAGAACTGAATTAATTGTTCAAACCATTCTTTGTAACTAGTAGATACTCTACATTCGACAGCCATGCTTTTACCCCAAATTTAGTTTATACCTAATTGTTGCATATCAAAGGGTACTTGGCCAACAATATTTACAGTACTAAATTTACGCTGAAATTTATTAATTTGCTGTTCGATAGCTTGAATAAATGCAGTTAAAGGCGGGGTTTGCACCATAGGAGTTGTCCGTAACCATTCTTTGACATAAATTAAAGCCTGTTCGCACGCCTTACTGCCAAAAGGTGCCATATCAAGCTCTAATAATAATTGGTAGAGTAATTGGCTTTGTTCTTTGATATAAATAGGGCATGGTAACGAGCTCAATTCTTTATTCAATAATTGTGATGTCAGCAACGCAGATAGCAATAAGCGTTCTTTTCTTAATGCGTTATCAAGTTGTGCTAAAATACTGATATAAACTTCCCACGGTTTTTTCCATATTAATGCGATTGGATCATTATCTTGCTGCATTCCTGCTAATTTATGAGAATATAATAATCCATAAAAATTACTAAATTCACTCGCAATGGTACTAATGACTTGCGGTTCATTATGCAACGTTTCATCAATAATTTGTATAGCATGATGCTCAAATCCCGCCAATGGTTTTAACGGAGTAGGTAAGAGGGAAGTAGCGTCAAAATACGCTTTGGCAAAATGTTGTAAACAAGAAAGGATTAACAACGTGCTATGGCTAATATTAGGATTCATGCAAGCCTCAATATAGCTTTGTTGCGTTGTGGCAATATGGGTTTTAGCTTGCTGTAAAATTTCGGTAATATTTTTCATCACCTACACCTGCTCGTATTAACAACTAAAAACTTCCTCTTATTTTTATGCTACCATGCGAGTTAATTGCCTTTCAACCTATTGCCTTGTTTCTACTAGGAATATGACAATGAACCATAATTCAAAAAATACACTTTACTCAGTCATCATCGGGTTTTTTATTCTATTTCTTATGGGATGTAGTAGTGCACCAAGGGCAAAGCCTGTTAATCAGCAACCCATGCAACAACAGTTATTAGCGCTACAGCAATGGCAAATTGATGGAAAGCTTGCTATTCAACAAGATAAGCAAGGTGCTAGCTTATCGTTTGATTGGCAACACCAGAGTGCCAACGATTACCTCATTAATTTGTCCGGATCGTTAGGGCAAGGCGCCAGCCGATTGACGGTCAATCCTGGGGATGTAGCATTAGTTTTAGATAATGGCAAAGAGTATGTAGGGGACAACCCACAAACGTTAGTCAAATCCGTATTAGGTTGGGATATTCCTTTTCATTCTCTTGATTATTGGATCCGCGGTTTACCATCACCCGATGCTACTCATAGCGCCAAATATGATGATTACTACCGGTTAGTGAGCCTGACGCAACACGGTTGGCAAATTGAATATACTGATTTTTACTTGCTGAATGGTTTTGAGTTGCCTGCAAAATTTAGGGCGAGTAATAATGATGTGGTGTTAAAAGTTGTTATTAAAGAATGGACCCTGGAAAAGTAATTACTAAACAACATCAGTTGACGCATTACCTTAAACCGATTAAAATGCCCCCTTACGCAATTGGGGCGTCGCCAAGCGGTAAGGCACAGGGTTTTGATCCCTGCATACCTAGGTTCGAATCCTAGCGCCCCAGCCATCATTCATAGATGTTCGTTAAATAAACTCTCATCAACTGATATTTTTATATATACCGAGGCCCATCGTGTCCTTGAAAATGAAGCTTTTTACTGGTAATTCTGTCCCTGCTTTAGCGCAGGAGATAGCTCATCGTATGCACATCACATTAGGTAAAGCGACGGTTGGTCGTTTTAGTGATGGTGAAATAAAGGTTGTCATTGAGGAAAATGTACGTGGTCAGGATGTTTTTATTATCCAATCTACCTGCGCGCCAACCAATGATAACTTAATGGAACTGATTATTATGGCTGATGCGTTGCGCCGTGCTTCGGCCAATAGTATTAGCGCTGTTATCCCTTATTTTGGCTATTCGAGACAAGATAAACGCGTTTTGTCTGCTCGTGTGCCCATTACTGCAAAACTCGTAGCTGATATGCTGGCATTGGTGGGATTCCACCGCGTTGTCACCGTTGATTTGCATGCTGATCCGATTCAAGGATTTTTTGATATGCCGGTGGATAACGTGTATGGCTCACCGGTGTTGATTGAGAAGATTCTGCAAAGCAATTACAAGAATATGATGGTCGTATCGCCCGACGTTGGTGGTGTGGTGCGAGCAAGAGCATTCGCTAAACAGTTGAATCATGCCGATTTAGCTATTATCGATAAACGTCGCCCTCGTCCTAATGAGTCAGAAGTGATGAATATCATCGGTGATGTAAGGGATAAAACTTGTATTTTGGTCGACGATTTGGTCGATACCGCAGGTACATTATGTCATGCTGCCAAAGCGTTAAAAACCAATGGAGCAGCCAAAGTAGTAGCTTATTGTACGCATCCAGTCCTATCAGGCAAAGCAATTGATAATATAAGAGCATCTGAGTTGGATGAATTGGTTGTAACTAATACGATTCCTCTCTCGGCACAAGCCGCTCAATGTGATAAAATCTGTCAGCTTGACTTATCAGGGGTCCTGTCAGAGGCAATTCGTCGTGTTAGCGAGGAAGAGTCATTAAGTTCGATGTTCCCTGAGTAAACTACAAACAAGGTCGCATGTTTGTATTTTTTTATTTTTTTTTTGGAGAAAATCATGGCCGTTATTAATTATGAATTAAACGCCACTGTACGCCAAGATATAGGGAAAGGTGCGAGCCGCCGCCTACGTCGTATAGATGGAGTACCTGCAATTATGTATGGTGGAGATGCTACGCCAACCAATTTAACTATTATGCATAATGATATTTTAAAATTATTACGTCACGAAAGTGCGTATTCCCATATTTTAACAGTGCATGTTGATGGCAAAAAACAACAAGTTTTGTTAAAAGCGTTACAACGCCATCCATTTAAACCACGTATTGTTCATATCGATTTTTTACGCGTTAACGCCAATGAAAAAATCCATGTACATGTACCGTTACATTTTATGGGCGAAGAACAAGCACCTGGCGTGAAAGCAGAAGGTGGGGTTGTTTCTCATTTACTGATCGATGTGGAAATAAGCTGTTTCCCAGGCGATTTACCAGAATTTATCGAAGTTGATATTGCTAATTTAGCATTAGGCGAGTCGATTAATTTATCGCAACTTAAATTACCAAAAGGCGTCGAAATTCTTGCACTAGCGCATCACGGTCTTGAACATGATGCACCGGTTGTTAGCATTTCTGCAACGCGTGCCACAACTGCTGCAGATGCTGCTGAAGAAACCGCAGAAGCAGAAGCTACCGCTGAAGCTAAAGAGGCGCCTAAGGCGAAGGAATAGAGTTAATTCTCTCTTACACCGTCATCCCCGTGAAAACGGGGATCCATCGGGTACTAAACATCGTATATATCTCCGTTTTCACGGGGATGATGGTGTAGAGTGGGCCTTATCAAGGATCATCATCCATGTCACATCCCATACAACTCATTGTCGGTCTTGGTAACCCCGGCAAAGAATATATGAAAACTCGCCACAATGCAGGCGCGTGGATGGTGTCTCATATCGCTTCTGAATTTCAAGGTAATTGGCAAGTAACTAATAAATTACATGCGTTAACAACCTCTGTTCGTATAGACCAACAGGAGTGTCGTTTATTATTACCAACAACGTATATGAATCTTAGCGGACAAGCTGTTCTTGCTGCTGCTCATTATTATAAAATTACACCACAAAATATATTGGTTATTCATGATGATGTGGATTTACCCGTTGGTTCGATAAGAATTAAAATCGGTGGCGGTCACGGTGGTCATAATGGCTTACGTGATATTGACGCAAAGTTAGGCGTTCAAGCTTATACACGAATACGTATTGGGGTGGGCCGTCCTGCTCATTCAAAAGAGGTTGTTGATTATGTATTACATGAACCCACTCAACATGAAATGTTAAGTATTGAAAAAGCAATTCTTGAGGCGTGCTCTGTATTACCCTTATTAGTGGCCGGCGAGAGTAATAAAGCAATGCAACAATTGCATACAGGTGAAAAGAAAAATGGGAATTAAATGTGGTATCGTTGGCTTGCCAAACGTGGGCAAATCGACATTGTTTAATGCATTAACAAAAGCAGGTATTCCTGCAGCAAATTATCCTTTTTGTACGATTGAACCCAATGTGGGTGTTGTCGCTGTTCCTGATCCCAGATTAACGCAATTAGCTGAAATCGTTAAACCTCAGAAAGTATTACCAACCACGATTGATTTTGTTGATATTGCAGGTTTAGTAGCAGGCGCATCACAGGGGGAGGGATTAGGAAATCAATTTTTAGCCCATATTCGTGAAACCGATGCCATTGTGCATGTAGTACGTTGTTTTGAAAATGATGATATTACTCACGTATCAGGTCATATCGATCCCATTCGTGATATTGAAATCATTAATACCGAATTGATCTTAGCTGATATTGATGTGGTTGATAAGCGTTTACAACGATTGGAAAAATCCAGTAAAAGTGGTGATAAAGCCGCTGTTGCTGAAAAAGAATTATTAACTACATTACACAAATTATTAAACGATAGTAAACCAGCGCGTGCTTTTTCCGATCAAGAAGCATTAAAAGCGTTTGACAGCGTACGCCATTTAATTACCTCTAAACCCGTTTTATATTTGGCCAATGTTGCCGAAGATGGTTTTGAAAATAACCCCCATTTATCCGCCGTACAAGAATATGCCAAAAAAGAACATTCACTTGTTGTTGCTGTTTGTGCTGGTATTGAAGCGGATATGGTGGATTTATCTGTTGAGGAAAAACAAGAATTTCTAACCGACATTGGTCAAACGGAATCCGGTTTAGATCGTTTAATTCGTGCTGGTTACGATTTATTAGGATTAGAAACCTATTTTACCGCTGGTGTAAAAGAAGTTCGTGCTTGGACCATTAAACACGGCAGCACCGCACCCCAAGCCGCAGGTGAAATTCACACCGATTTTGAAAAAGGCTTTATTCGTGCCGAAGTTATTGGTTATGATGATTTTGTAAAATATCGTGGTGAGCCAGGTGCGAAAGAAGCTGGAAAATGGCGATTGGAAGGAAAAGAATACATCGTACAAGATGGCGATGTGATGCATTTTAGATTTAATGTGTAGCTCCGATACAATTCCCTCTCCCCTTGCGGGAGAGGGAAATGCAAGCGCAAGCTTGCGAGGGTGAGGGGAGAGCGACGAAGAAAGAAATAATAATTACTATTGATCTTTTTTCGTAGAAAGATCGCACACCTCACCCGCCCACGCTAAAGCGCGGTCGACCTCTCCCACAAGGGGAGAGGTGAATTAAATCGCTTATTTCCCCCAAGCAGGAATAACCTGATCCTTAAACAACACCTTCGCTTTATCAACCACCGCTGCAGAATGATAAGCCTCAATTAATTGCGCAATACGCTGATCATTTTCTAATTCTTTACGGGTAATAATGATATTGGCATACGGTGAATCCTTACCCTCAACAAATATGGCATCTTTTGTAGGTGATAAACCAGCAGGAAGTGCATAATTAGTATTAATTACCGCCAACGATACCTCACTTAACGTACGTGGTAATTGTGCGGGTGCTAATGTTAAAATTTCCAACTTTAATGGGTTAGCTTCAATAGCTGCAGTACGAAGACTACCAGTGGAATTTTTCTTTAACGTAATTAACCCAGCTTTTTCGAGTAATAATAATGCGCGCTCTTCATTACTGGGATCATTAGGAATCGCCACGCGTGCACCAGCTGGTAATTCACTGACATTTTTAATTTTTTGAGAATAAAGACCCATTGGGTAAATAAACGTATTAGCTACAGTAACCAAGGTGTCATTATGTGTATTTTTCTTCCATTGTTCAAAAAATTGAATGGTTTGTGAAGCATTTGCATCTATGCTTTTATCCGCTACTACAACATTGGTTGTAGCGTAATCATGAAATTCTACAATATCGATATTTAATTTATATTTTTCCTGAGCGTAAGCTTTCGCCATTCGCATCATTTCCGTTTCAGGACCCGCAATGGTACCAACCTTAATCGAGGTTTCAACACTTTTTTCTTTATTGCAGCCAAATAGCATGGTGATGATTAAACAGAAAAGACCAAGTTTTTTAATTGTTGCCCACATGATTCACCTTCCAGCACGGTTTTTAGTATCTTTCCATAGTAATAGTATTAATTTTGGATAGCAATCACACATAACTTTGATTGATAACTTGCTTTCTGTAATTCTATTTCATATGGAAAGCTCGTTATTATTAATATCATTGCTATATTTTAAGATAGAGCAGTAAATTTTACTGCCGAATCCTTTTCCCAACTCAAGGTGAAATCAAATGAGCAAACATGATTCTCGTAAATTTCATGGCAATGAAAGTCAAGATGAAATAAGACACGAAGAAGATATAAAACATGGCAAAGACCAACATGTTCAACATCAAAAGCTGCCAAATAAGCCCAACAAACAAAAAGATAACAAAAATCCATCATAAATAAGCTGTAATTTAAAAATAAGGAACAAAACCATGGCCAAATGTCCTTTTATGACAACCGAAGCGGGTGTGCCGGTTGGTGATAATCAAAACAGTCTCAGCGCTGGACCTCGTGGTCCGGTACTGATGGCTGATCATTTGCTTATTGAGCGTATGGCGCATTTTAACCGTGAGCGGGTGCCTGAACGTGTGGTTCATGCCAAAGGAGCTGGCGCGTATGGTAAATTTACGGTTACAGCAGATATTTCCAAATATACCTGTGCAAAATTATTTTCTAAAATTGGCAATAGCTGTGAGATGTTTATTCGTTTCTCAACGGTTGCAGGTGAATTAGGCTCAGCAGACACAGCGCGTGATCCACGCGGATTTGCTTGCAAAATGTATACAGAAGAGGGCAATTGGGATTTGGTCGGTAATAATACGCCGGTATTTTTTGTACGTGATCCACTTAAATTCCAAGATTTTATTCACTCTCAAAAACGCCATCCACAAACCGGTATGCGTGATAATACAATGCAATGGGATTTTTGGAGCCTTTCTCCTGAATCTTTGCATCAAGTGACTATTTTATTTTCTGATCGTGGTATTCCTGCAAGTTATCGCCATATGCATGGTTTTTCTTCACATACGTATAGTCTTTGGAATGACAAGGGCGAGCGTTTCTGGGTGAAGTGGCATTTAAAAACACAACAAGGAATTAAATGTTTAACCGATCCTGAAGCACAAAAAATTACAGGTGAAGATTTAGATTATCATCGCAGGGATTTATTCACGAGCATTGAGCAAGGTAATTTCCCTAAATGGACAGTACAAGTACAAATTATGCCAGAGAAAGATGCAGAAACGTATCACATTCATCCTTTTGATTTAACTAAAGTATGGCCGCATAAAGATTATCCATGCATCGATGTGGCTACTATTGAATTAAATCGTAATCCACAAAATTATTTTGCTGAAGTTGAGCAGGCAGCTTTTGAACCTTCAAATTTACCTGTTGGTATGGGCGCCTCACCCGATAAAATGTTACAAGCGCGTTTATTATCTTATGCTGACACACACCGTTATCGCATTGGTATTAATTATAATCAATTACCGGTAAATAAACCGCGTTGTCCCGTGCACAGTTATAACCGTGATGGTCATATGCGTTTTGATGGTAATTATGGTGGTGAAGTGAATTATCAACCAAACAGTTTTAATGGTCCTATTGATGATAAAAAATTCAATGAGCCTCCATTACAAATTTCTGGTGATATTGATCGTTATGATCATCGCTTGGGTAACGAGGATTATTCTCAACCAGGTGATTTATACCGTTTAATGAATGCCGATCAAAAAACACAATTAATAGATAATATTGTGAGGTCGATGAAACCAGTACCAAGAGAGATCCAAGTACGCCAGATCAAACATTTTTACAAATGTGATGCTGACTATGGCACTCGATTGGCAAAAGGTTTGGGTATTTCAGTCGATGATGTGAAGTAACACGTAGCCTTGATGGAACGCAGTGACATCAAGGCTACAGCAATATAGGGTTTTGGTCACATGCAACAAAAAGAAATAGAATCACAATTACTTTCTCTCGTGCATAATTATCTCCATGAACTTGAAGCAGAAAGAGCGCTCCGAGCTATTACCTTAGATGCGGATCTGGATCGCACGTTAGGAATTGATAGTCTTGGCAAAATTGAGCTTTTTCGACGTATTGAAAAGCGATTTGCAATTCGATTACCAGAAAATGCCATTAGCACAGTAAAAACATTACACGATCTGGTAAGAATTATTCAGCACACAGGTCCTACCATTGTAATTGCAGAAAACAAAGAAAACCATATTCCTGAGATTGAAGAAATTTCATTGAATTTATCTAAGGCAACAACATTAATTGATGTTATCACTCTCTATGCCACAAAAGTTCCTAAACGTCCGCATGTGTATCTACGTAATGATCAAGGTCAAGAAAAAATAATTACTTATGGTCAACTCTATGAAGATGCAAAGTCGATAGCACGCGGTTTATATAAACGAGGTATTCAGCAAGGCGAAACAGTCGCTATTATGTTACCAACAAGTGAATCATTTTTTTTCACTTTTTTTGGTGTTATTCTTGCTGGTGCCATACCGGTTCCCATCTATCCACCATTTCGCCCTGATCAAATAGAAGAATATGCAAAACGTGAGGCGCGCATATTACAAAGCGCACAAGCCCGTTTATTAATTACTTTTTCACAAGCAGAGCTTTTAAGTAAAATGCTATGCAATTTTATTCCCAGCTTATTGGGCGCAGTAACGGTTGAAAATCTACAAGTAAAAGAAGGTGAATTACCTGAAGTTATAATTCAACCAACCGATCCCGCTTTAATTCAATATACTTCCGGTAGCACAGGTGATCCAAAAGGGGTTTTATTGACTCACCAAAATATGATGGCTAATATTCATGCCATTGAAAAAGGAATACCCATTAAACCTATTGATGTGGTTGTGAGTTGGTTACCGCTTTATCATGATATGGGCTTAATGAATTGGTTAGGCAGTGTTTATTGCGGTATTCCCGCTACAATTTTATCACCACTTACCTTTTTAACGCGACCAGAGCATTGGTTATGGGCGATTCATTATCATCGTGCTACCATTTCAGGTGGTCCTAATTTTGCCTATGAATTATGTGTCAATAAAATTAATAATGAAGATATTGCGGGCCTTGATCTAAGCTCCTGGCAATTTGCATTTAATGGTGCTGAAGCCATATTACCAAAAACATTAGATAAATTTACGAAAAAATTCGCGCCTTATGGTTTTAAACCGGAAACATTTGCACCAGTTTACGGTTTGGCAGAAAACACAGTTGGCCTTACTTTACCAACGGAAAAACGCGTACCTTATATTGATCGTATACAACGCAAACAGTTTGAAACTGAGAAAAAAGCTGTGCCAGCCAGCATAAATGAAAAAAATATTCTGGAATTTGTTGGCTGCGGTAAAGTGATAGCTGACCATGAGCTTCGTATCGCTGATGATGATGGAAATAGTCTGGCTGACAGAGTCATTGGTGATATTCAATTTAAAGGTCCCTCAGCCATGCAAGGATATTATAATAATCCTGTAGTAACACAAAAAATTTATCATAATGGTTGGTGGGATACTGGGGATTTGGGGTATTTAATAGATAATGAGCTTTTTATTACAGGTCGAAAAAAAGATCTTATTATTAAAGCCGGTCGTAATATTGCTCCTGAAGAGGTTGAGGAAGTTATAGGTAAAATTGTTGATATTCGTAAAGGATGTGTTGTTGCTTTTGGTGTCAATGATGAAAGTGCTGGCACTGAAAAATTAATTGTTGTTGCAGAAACGAATGCAAAACAAAAAGCCATTCAGCAGAAAATCCGTGCTGAAATTATTGAAAAGATGTCTGCTGAAGTGGGATTGCCACCTGATATTATTGTATTAGTGCAACCTCATACTATCCCAAAAACATCCAGCGGAAAATTACAGCGCTCTACCTGTAAGCAAAGCTTTATAGAAGGAAAACTTGTCCATTCTCCTTTACCTGTAAAACTCCAGTTTGCTAAATTAGCCATGCTTAGCCTAGGGAAAAAATTATATTCTTGTTTTTCAACATCTGTAAAAATAATTTATACAGTGTATATTGGAATGATTTTATTGGTTTCACTACCTTTTTTATTTCTTAGTATTATTGCTTTCCCGCAGAAAATCTTAGCAAAAATTTTTAAACATTGGTCTCGCAATTTTTTTAGATTGATAGGATGCCCTATCACGATTGTTGGTAAAGAGCATCTTTATGAGACTACCCCCATGATTTTTATAGCGAATCACTCAAGTTACGTCGATGCTGCCTTGTTAACAGGAGTTTTACCTGAAAACACCCTATTCAGTCTTAAAAAAGAATTATTAACCATGCCTTTCATGGGACGTCTCGTAAGAAAAATGAATTGCCCTGTAATTGAGCGTTTAGATTTTGCTAAAAGTGTAGAAAGCAAAAAAAGTATTGAGACTGTTTTGCAACAAAAACATTCACTTGTTATTTTCCCCGAAGCGACTTTTACTTATGCCACAGGCCTTCGCGCATTTAAACTAGGCGCATTTATTATTGCAGCCGAGATTGCAACACCGATTTGCACCGTTAGTATTCAGGGTACCCGAAAAATTTTACGTGGCAAGGAATTATTACCAAAACCAGGCGCCATTAAAATTATCATTGAAAAACCCATATTCCCTCAAAACAATAACTGGGATGAGGTGATTCGTTTGCATAGTTTGGCGCGTGCACAGATTGCTAGAAATTGTGGTGAGCCAGTGATAGATATTGTTGTTCCTGGCGTGGAAATAGCGCAAAATAAACGATCTGCTCAATAGTCAACGCCATACTTCAAATCTATATCACATCTTAATAAAATGTAGAGAATCTGTTATAAGATATTTTACGTAAAATGAATTAATAATCAATTCTCATCTTTCGTTCCAGGCCAGATTTTTTGCATTCTCTTTTTGCTATTGCTACTATTTAAAGTGTCTTATTAAATAGAGGTAGTGTAGTAGTATGTTTTACAAAATGAGTTTATATCAGTACCATAAAGAAGGGCTTATGATGCACAAGCTTAAATATGCGCAAATTCAACCTGGAAATTCAATCCAAGAAAAGATGGCGCAATCTGAAATAATAGAATCAGAAAGCCTTGATAAGCTGCACGATAAATCAGATTGGGATAATGATCAATCTTGATTTAGTTTTGATGTAACCATGTTGCATCAAAGATTAGAAACAATAACATCTGCTGTGCTGCTCACTCCGCATACAGAATTTTTCATTTCCCCCCTTGGATCACCTCATTATTTTCCTAATTCAAGAACATCTTGATATCTATTTTCAAGAAAGTGTGTCAGGACAGCCATAATTCTCTATTGACTATTGAGCCTTTCATTTGTATTCTACAAGGAATAAGTTGAGGAGGCACCCTTTATGACCATCGCTCGTGAAAGACAAATTGACAAACGTACGGCATTACCGTACATTTTATTTATGAGGAGATTGATTTTACAGAGGGGAATCATGACTACCATAAGTGTTAACCAATTTCGAGACCATTTACGACACTATGTTGATGAAGCTGAAAAAAACCATGAGGTATTAACCGTCTCTCGTCGGAACGGGAAAGGCTTTGTGGTGATGAGTAGTGAGGATTGGCAAAGCATTGAGGAGACACTTTTTGTACTGCAAAATCAATCCTTAATGCAGCAAATTGAGAAATCACTGCAAACGCACCAAAAGAATACAGGTTATAAGCCATCGCAAGAAGAAAGTGATGAGATCAATCGTTTTTGAGGGGGATACCTGGGAAAGGTATGAAGCGCTGCGTCAGGAAAATAAAATTTTACATAAAAATTTATGCCAAATTATTAAAGAAATGCAACGTAATGATCCTCGACAAGGAATAGGAAAGCCAGAACCTCTTCGTTATCAACTAAATGGGTTGTGGTCTAGACGTTTATCACAAAAAGATCGGCTCATTTATCGTTTTGATGAGAAATGGATTTATATCTTTGCTATTGGTGGACATTACCAAGATCGATAAAATAATTTATCCTGCAAGCTGTACTCCATCGTGCTTCCTAGCAGCCAACAAAGTATTTTCCATCAACATAGCAACCGTCATTGGCCCAACACCACCAGGCACCGGTGTAATCCAACTAGCGCGATGTAAAGCGGGTTCAAATTCAACATCGCCTTTTAATGAACCATCGGGCATGCGAGTAATCCCCACATCAATAACAATTGAACCAGGTCTAATCCAATCGCCTTTAACTAATCCGGGTTTTCCTGCCGCAGCGATAAGTATTTCGGCGCGCTCAACATGGGCGCGTAAATTTTTTGTGAAGCGGTGACAAACGGTAACTGTGCTGCCAGCGAGTAATAATTCTAATGCCATGGGGCGACCGACGATATTTGAAGCGCCGACTATAACTGCTTCTGCGCCAGATAAATGATGATTGGTGTGATGTAATAAGGTCATAACCCCGTGTGGTGTACAGGGGCGTAATAAGGGTTGGCGTAAGGTGAGGCGACCAATGTTATAAGGGTGGAAGCCATCAACATCTTTATTAGGATGGATATGAGTAACTATCGCTTCTTCATCGATGTGTGAAGGCAGTGGTAGTTGCACTAAAATACCATCGACAGTATCGTCATTATTTAATTTATCAATTTCTGCTAATAAATGCGCTTGTGTGGTATCTGCTGGTAATAAATGTTTGTGCGAAAGAATGCCACATTCTTCACATGCTGCATGTTTATTACGAACGTATACAGCTGAGGCAGGATTGTCACCAACCATAATAACGGCTAATCCAGGAGCACGTTTTCCGTTAGCAACGCGTTCAGCTACAGCGGATTTAACCTCAGATTTAATTTTTTGCGCGATGGATTTTCCATCAAGAATTTTAGCCGTCATAATAACTCTCAAAAATTTTTAAAATATTTCAACATCCCCTCTCCCCTTGTGGGAGAGGGAAATGCCAGCGCAAGCTGGCGAGGGTGAGGGGAAAAGCTACGAAGAAAGAAACACTATTTGATTTATTTTTATTTCTACGTAGAAAGATTGTTCCCCTCATCCGCCCTACGAGCACCTTCTCCCACGGGGGGAGAAGGGGAGGGTGCGTTATGCTCCTGTAGCGCTGCCCAATTTTGCTTTTAAAATAGCATTCACTTGATCAGGGTTCGCTTTTCCTTGCGAAGCCTTCAACACTTGACCAACGAAAAAGCCGAATAATTTATCTTTTCCGCTCTTATAATCTGCCAATTGCGTAGGATTTGCGGCAATCACTTCATCCACGATTTTTTCAATAGCGCCTGTATCAGTAACTTGTTTTAAGCCGCGACTTTCAATAATGCTATCCGCATCAGCAGCTTCTTTGTTCCATAAGGCTTCAAAAACGGTTTTAGCGATTTTACCAGAAATCGTATTATCGTTAATTCGACGCAATAATCCAGCGAGTTGTTCGGCGGAAACAGGGGATTGGTTAATCTCTAAATTTTCTTTATTTAATAATGCCAATAAATCACCCATAACCCAATTAGCAGCTAATTTTGCTTGGTTATTTGCATTTTTAACAACTGTTTCAAAATATTCTGCCAACTCGCGACTGCTAATTAACACGTTAGCATCGTAAGCGCTTAAATTATATTCTTGCATAAATCGTTGGCGTTTTTGTTCTGGTAATTCAGGTAAGGTCGCTTTTATAGTTTGAATTAATGCATCATCAATTACTAAGGGTAATAAATCCGGATCAGGGAAATAGCGATAATCATCAGCATTTTCTTTACTGCGCATCGAGCGAGTTTCATTTTTTTGCGCATCATAAAGACGTGTTTCTTGTACAATTTTGCCGCCTTCTTCGAGAATGGCAATTTGCCGTTCAACTTCATAATTAATGGCGCGTTCTACAAAACGGAATGAATTCACATTTTTAATTTCAGCACGTGTGCCAAAAGGCTCGCCAGGACGACGTACCGAAACATTGGCATCGCAGCGGAAAGAGCCTTCTTGCATATTGCCATCAGAAATATCTAAATAGCGTACAAGCGCATGTAATGTTTTTAAATAGGCAATCGCTTCTTTAGCAGAGCGCATTTCGGGCTCTGATACAATTTCCAATAAGGGTGTGCCAGCACGGTTTAAATCGATACCGGTCATGCCACCAAAATCATCATGTAATGATTTGCCAGCATCTTCTTCTAAATGGGCGCGAGTAATGCCGATTTTTTTTACTGAGCCATCCTCTTGCACGACATTTAAACAACCCTTACCAACGATAGGTAATTCAAATTGACTAATTTGATAGCCTTTTGGTAAATCAGGATAAAAATAATTTTTGCGCGCAAATACGGAGCGATAGGTAAGTTCTGCTTGAATACCAAGCCCCAATTTAATCGCTTTCATGACGGCTTCTTTGTTTAATACCGGTAACACGCCAGGATATCCTAAATCCACTGCACAAGCCTGTGTGTTAGGTAAAGCGCCATAAGCGGTAGAAGCGCCAGAAAATATTTTTGATTTAGTATTTAATTGGACGTGAACCTCAAGACCAATAACTGTTTCCCATGACATGGCAAAACCTCACTATAAATAATCGTTAGGGCATTTTGTATGCCAATCAGTTGCTTGTTGATAGCGATGCGCCACATTTAGCAATTTACCTTCTTGTAAATAATTACCAATTAATTGCAAACCAATAGGTAACTTACCAACAAATCCCGCAGGCAATGATATGCCTGGTAATCCTGCTAAATTAGTAGCAATGGTATAAATGTCGGATAAATACATACTAATAGGATCATTTTTCTTTTCACCCAATTTAAAACCAGGTGTTGGTGTAGTAGGTCCTAAAATAACATCAACTTCTTTAAATGCTTGTTTAAAATCATTGGTAATTAATTGACGAATTTTTTGAGCTTTACCGTAAAATGCATCGTAATAACCAGCTGATAAGGCATAAGTACCAACCATAATGCGGCGTTTTACTTCACTACCAAAACCCTCACCACGTGAGCGCTTGTAAAGATCTTCTAAATCAACAGGATTTTCACAGCGATAACCAAAACGCACACCATCAAAGCGTGATAAATTTGAAGAACATTCTGCCGGTGCAACGACATAATAAACAGGTACTGACAAATGCGTACGTGGCAAACTAATTTCCACTAATTTTGCGCCTAATTTTTCAAAACAGCGGCCTGCCTCTTCAATAAGCTGAGCCACTTGAGGATCGAGTCCCTCACCAAAATATTCTTGTGGTAAACCAATTTTAAGACCTTCCAATGAATCATTTAAATGTTCAGTATAATTAGGAACCGGCGCATTAATGCTTGTTGAATCGCGCTCGTCAAATCCCGCCATTGCTTGCAATAATAAAGCAGCATCTTCTGCTGTTAATGCCATTGGGCCAGCTTGATCTAAGCTTGATGCAAATGCAATCATACCGTAACGAGAAACACGACCATAAGTTGGTTTTAAACCCACCAAATTACATAATGCAGCAGGTTGGCGAATAGAACCGCCGGTATCAGTTCCTGTGGCACATGGTGCAAGACGTGCTGCAACAGCTGCAGCAGAACCACCTGATGATCCACCAGGAACAAAATCTTTTTGCCAAGGATTTTGCACAGGGCCATAAAAACTGGTCTCATTAGAAGAGCCCATTGCAAATTCATCCATATTGGTTTTACCCAACATTACTAAACCTGCGGCCTCACAATTTTCAATAACGGTGGCGCTATAAGGAGAAATAAAATTGTCTAATATTTTTGAACCACAGCTAGTTTTCACTCCTTTGGTGCAAAAAATATCTTTTTGAGCAATTGGAATACCTGTTAAAGCACTTGCTTTACCAGAAGCACGCAAAGCATCAGCAGCTTTTGCTGCAGCTAAAGCTTGCTCTTCTGTTACTGTAATAAAACTATTGAGAAAAGGATCATATTGTTTAATACGATTTAAAAAATGTTGGGTTAATTCTACGCTGGAAAACGTTTTATTAGCTAATTGGCGCGATAGTTCTGCTACCGTCATATTGTGCATCATAATCTCTAGACACCTTTATTAAAAGTTATTCGATGACTGCAGGAACTAAAAATAATCCTGCTTCAGCATTAGGAGCAATACGTAAAAACTCCTCACGCTGATTACTTTCCGTTACTACGTCGTCGCGCATGCGTAAGCTGCCTTCTAAAGGATGTGCCATAGGGACACAATCGCCAGTATCAATCGCGTTGACTTGTTCCAATAAGGTAAAAACTTTGCTGAGGCTATCGGTAAAAACAGGCATATCGCTGTCTTTAATAGCCAAACGGGCAAGGTGAGCAATTCTATTCACCGTCGCTTCATCAATAATCATTGTGCCTCTCCAATCATTCAGCCGGGTTATTACAGTACCACAAAATGCCGCTCAGCCCTAGAGGGCGCGTTAAAAGGACTTGTTAGTTACTCATCTTTCTGGTTTAATACCTTGCTATAGAAATATTTTATTAAACGAATAAGGATGTTTTATTGATTGGGGTCTTAGAATTATGGTAGGTAGGCATCGCGTAGTAGTTGGTGGTTATTATTTTGCAAAACATAAAGAAGAATATTTAAGACAATATCCAGAAATAAATCAAATAGTTAATCGTATTATGCATTGCACGAGCATTCATGATCCCCTTATCCAACATTTTGCTGCTCAAATCAGTGAATTAGTTGATCAGCATAGTCAAATAGTTATTGTAGCCAGCCCGAATGAACAAGTCGGTAAACATCTTAATGGTTTACAATTGATTGCAAAAGCCGTTGCAGCTAGAACCGGTAATATTGATGGCTCCACTTGTTTAGAAAGAATTATTGATTTAGATCGAAATGTGCATGGCGATACAGCTAGAGACATTGAGACACATACCAACACACTAGCCGTTCGACAACCAGCATTTTTACAAGGTAAGGCAGTACTGGACATTGGGCTTGTGCTCGTATTTGGGAATCAGTTTAGAGCCCACGAACGTTTGTTATTAGATGCTGGTGCAGCGCAAGTTGATAGTATTTATATAGCAGCAAGTTACCAAGGTAATGGCCATATTTATTCCTCAGGCCACCAAGTCACAAAATCACAATTAGACCCACAAACAGGCGCTCTTTATTGTGAAAACCTACGGCAAGTGCTTGCGTTGCAGGCTAATAAACCTAAACTTGTAGATCCCGCGGTAAATGAAGCTCAATTTGAGTACGATATGGGATTACTGCGAGAGGTTGAAGCAGATGAGATATTAGATAGACTATTAACAACCATGCCATTACCTGTTGCAGTATTATCTGGATTTCAGACTGCAAAACAATTTCAGCAACAACATGATGACGCGCCATTCGTTGTACCAGCCGCAGTTAATAATGTGCAAGTAGGAAGTGATGAAAAAATGGATGATGACAGTGGTTTTGAAGAACGGACTGATAGTGGTGATAGCGCAGCTAGCCAAGGAAGTATTCATGACATTTTTTCCCAACTTGATCCGCCATCTCAGTTTGTACCTACTCAAATTGCTACTAATCAAGAAGTGAGAGCTATCAGAGTGCTAATTGCTGAACCCTCCCTTGGCTTTAGTGATGACTCTATAGATACAAAAGAGAACTCCTCACAGGAGTCACGTAAAGGTAAGAGAAAAGCTGAGATCGCAAGTGAAGAAAAAGAATTATCATCCCCGCCATTAGTTCGCCATTCCTATCCCGCAAATAGGAGACGCTTAGGGATGAGAGGGCCACTTGTGCTAACTCAAGCTGCGCCTCCAGCAGTTTACCCTGCTGTTGGTCAAGGGTCTAGTCAGGCTCATGCGGATAAAAGCTCAAGCCCACCACGCAAGAAAAGATAGGTGATTTGAGGATCTGTTTTCTATTTAGAGTAATTTTTGCCATTTAAGGGCTATTAATCACTCTATTAGCAAAAAATTCTCAAAATAGTGCTTGTTAGTTACTGTACTTTTTGGTTTAATATCTTTATAAAGAATAATCTTAGTTTATTTACAGAATAAATTTTGATTATTTGTATTGAAAAGAATAAATCAAGAGGTTCGATTTATATGCCAGGACCATTCATCCCCGAGCTTGAAAAAGATGGACGCCGCCATGTGGCGTTGGCTTATCATTTCTCTAAAAGATACCCTACCGAACAGGGGAAGCACCCAGAAATGCAGCAAGCATTCTTTTCATTAGATAAATATGATCCAAAAATCGTGATGTTTCTTGCTCAGCAGGTGGGCAGATTAGTATTAGCTAGTCTTAACAACTTTGTTATAACTTGCGTTCCACCAAATGAGATGCGCATGACCAATAAACCGGTTGCAGGCGTGATGAGGCAAGTGGCAAGACTTACCCATAATAACTATCAAATTCATTTAAAAAGAGTACAGAGCCTTCCCTTTTTTGGTGATATTTCTACTGACTATGGTCAACATTGGAATAGCTTAGAAGTAGTCAATCCAGCAGGGTTACAAGGCAAGATGGTATTACTTGTAAATGATATTGACACTACTGAGATAGCACTTAAAGCATCTAGAGATCGTTTAGTTGCCGCGGGTGTACCAGAAGAAAGAATTTATACCTTATCGTTAGCAAAAAACTATTCTCAAAGACCATTTCCGAGTGTTCTACCAAGATATAAGGTCTTGTATCCGCAGACTCATGCAAATGGGCAGATGTTTGCAACAGAATTACGAGCACAATTCCCAAAACCAGTAGTAGCTCCTGCTCCTGCTCCTGTTCCTGCGGCACCATCACCAATAGCTGCAGCGCCGGCCACACCAACTGCTCAGCCTATGGCTGGTCCTGCAACAGCTCATACTTTGCCGCCTAAGTTAGAACCCACAAAAAAAGTAGGAATACATAAAAGAGCATCGTTACCTATTAGCAAAGGTTTTACAGTTTCTCTAGATCGATGGATTACAAGAACCCCTAAAACCTCAAGCAGTGAGACAACATCGCAAGGATCGAGCTCATCAGGGGCGTCTACAATGCCTCTAACAAATGCCTCACTTCCACTGGCAACTAGCTCTGAAGGGTTAGCTGGTCAAGGTAGTGCAAGTACCGTTGTAACTTCACCGTTTTTTGATAATGCGAATAAATCACTCCCGCTAACCCCAACAAAGCAGGAAAAAGTTAATTCAACCTATTCAGTGATTAAATCACCCCTGCGGTCTATATCTCCTCGTAAATTGATGTTTAGCCCAGAAGGGAGAGCGTTGTCAGTTTTATCTGATGCTACTAATAGTGATCACAGGGTAATGTATGGTCTAAATGATTTTAAAGGGAAGAAAAGGGGGTATTACGAAGACACTGGGCCAGGAGCACAAGAGCAAGTCGCACCAAGCTTAGATCTAAGTGAAGCAGTAAGCGCAGCGAAGCACGCAAGGAGCGCTAGAAGTTGAGCAGTCGTATATATAAAGGTAAATAAATTCCTATGGTAATTGCATCAGTATTTATTCCCGATGTTGCAGCACATGGTCGGCATGTAGCATTAGCGAATGATTTATCAAGTATGTCACTAAAGCAACAACAGCAGCATTTAGAAATGGGGCGAGCGTTACGTGTATTATCAAACAACTCTCCTAAAATGATTGGTTTTGTTGCAACTTATTTCAGTCGACTATTACTAGGTGGCGTTGAGGGATTGGTTATGACATCAATCCCATCTTATAATAAAGACAATGCAGTTAAACCCATGGCTGAAGTGATGCAGCGCGTAGCAACTAATACCAATAATGTTTACCACGATCTATTTGTAAGAACTGAAACGATAATTTCTCTAGGTGAAACTGCAGAAGATTACAACGATTATCAAAAAAGTATTGCATTAATTGATCCTGCTTTGGTAGAAGGAAAAATTATATTAATAGGTGACGATGCTCCTTCCTGTATTGTTTTCGCCGCTTTAAGGGAGAAATTACTTGGTGCTGGTGCAGTAGAAGTTTTTACTATTGCTTTAGCTAATAAGAGTGCTCATTCATTATTTTCTCGCTCCTTACCTACGATCCCTCATGTGCTTTATCCACAAACAAGACAAGAGGGTTATTTATTTAAACAAGAATTAGTTAAGGCGTTTGATAAACCAGATACTGATAATGTAGCATCTGTTGCCCCCACTCCAAAATCAATAAGACGCTACAGAAAGTTACCTTCTGCTGGTATACAACAGACACTCCACCGTTGGGCTGCGCAAGGAGAGGGCAGTGGTAGCCAAAGTCCGTTATTGTTTAGTCAAAGTTCTCAATTTGGATCACAACGTGAGGTCTTTTCAGACATGACTAATAGAATGGGGCGTGGCTCTTCAAACGCCACCTCTAGTGAAAAGAAAAGAGCTTATGATAGTGACGACACGTCATCATCGCAAACCTCAAGCACTGGGCCAGGAAGCTTAAGTCAACGAATACAGCAATATCGATTTGGCAATAGATAATAGTTAAGGTAGTTGCCCACACCATACCCTCTTTCTAAAAGTCCTCTGCTAAGATAGGATGTATACATAAAAATACACGGAAAGGGGCTCTTGCTTGACGCTACAACAAATTCTCGCACTCATCTTGACGCTTACTGCTGTAGCAGGTTATTTAAACCATCGTTATATTCGTTTGCCGCCCGCAATTGGAATTACCGTCGTTACAGTTTGTTTTTCAGCCACACTCATTATCGTTAGTAAATTTAGTATCGCGCCTGAGCTACAAGGCCGTATTATGGTAATGATGGATTCCATTGATTTTTCTCAAGCTATTTTGGATGGTATGTTGAGTTTCCTGCTATTTGCAGCTGCACTACGCATCAATATATTTGATTTGGCGCGTTATCGTTGGTTAGTCTTTTTATTAGCCACTGTTAGCGTCATTATTTCTACATTTACTATTGGCACATTGTGTTGGTGGTTATTTAATTCAGTATTAGGTGTTGCGCTAGGTTATGAATTTTGTTTAGTGTTTGGTGCATTGATTTCTCCAACAGATCCATTGGCTGTAATCAGTATTATGAAATCATTAAATGTACCAAAAAGCTTAGAGATGAAAATTGCTGGCGAATCATTATTTAATGATGGTATGGGCATTGTGATGTTTTTACTCACGTTGGGGATTGCATCAGGCGAGACGGAGTTTACCGGATTTAATAATATTGCACTTAGTTTTTTACGAGAAGTCGGTGGTGGTATTGTTACTGGATTATTGTTAGGACTATTTGTTGCTCATTTCTTGCGTCAAATAGCAAGCTTTGAGCTAGCTTGTTTATTAACACTCGCTTTGGTTACGGGTGGTTATACTCTATCTGGCACTGTACTGCATGTGTCAGCACCGATAGCGATGGTAACAGCAGGGTTAATTATTGGACACACGCTACGTTCTGGTCATTTATCAGAAGCAATGATTTATCCTTTAGATACATTTTGGGGATTAGTTGATGAAGTATTAAACAACGTATTATTCGTCCTGATTGGTCTTGAAATTTTAGGAATTCCATTTACGCAACCGGCCTTAATAATTGCTTTTGCAGCGATTCCTATTGCATTAACGGGGCGTTTTATTAGTGTGCTAATTCCAGTTGTCATGTTAAAGCGTTTTAGAAAATTAAATTTACGCACGGTATCATTGATGACATGGGGAGGATTACGGGGTGGTATTTCTATTGCATTAGCGTTAACTATTCCGCATGGTGATGAGCGCAGTATTATTTTGACGATTACCTACGCTGTTGTTATTTTCTCGATCGTGGTACAAGGTTTAACTATTAGACCTTTATTACGCAAAGTATTGGTTAATAACTAAGATGACAAAGCCTATTCATTTAACGGGACTATTTTCTGATGAATTTCGTGGTAAACGATTAGATGCCGCCTTAGCTATTTTATTTGCCGAATATTCTCGCACGCGTTTGCAACAATGGATTGCTGAAGGATGTGTAAAAATTAATCAACAGATTATTAAAGACACACGATACAAAGTAGCAGGCGATGAACAAGTAGAAATTACCGCTGATTTACCTGGGCCTTCTGCGTGGCAAGCACAATTATTACCTGTTGAAGTTGTTTATCAAGACGATGCTATAATTGTCATTAATAAACCGGCTGGTGTGGTAGTACATCCCGCTGCAGGTAATTTTGAAGGAACATTAGTCAATGCATTATTACATCATTTTCCTGAAGTAACGCATTTGCCGCGCGCAGGCATTGTGCATCGGTTAGATAAAGATACTTCTGGATTATTAGTCATTGCTCGCACATTAATTGCGCACACCGCATTAGTAGAACAATTACAAGCACGCGAAGTGAAACGAGAATATGAGGCTATAGTTAATGGTGTTTTACGACAAGGTGGCACAACAACCACTCACATGGGACGCCATCCTGTAGATCGCAAACGTATGGCTGTAGTAAAAACCGGGAAAGAGGCCATTACTCATTATCAGATCCTACAACGATTTCCCTCTCACACACACATTAAAGTGCAATTAGAAACAGGTCGCACCCACCAAATTCGCGTCCATATGGCGCATCTTGGTCATCCTTTAGTCGGTGATAAAACCTACGGCTATCGTCCCCGTTTTCCTGTTGGTTGCCCCCCAGAGTTACGCGATAAGTTATCGCACTTTCCTCGGCAGGCATTACACGCCAGGCGTTTGGGTTTAGTGCATCCTATTACCAAAGAGGAAATGGAGTGGGAAGCCCCGCTACCTGATGACATGGTGGAATTATTAAGCGTGTTAAGCGCTTGTAGCCTTGATGGAACGCAGTGAAATCAAGGATCCGATGGCTCATCCTAGTAAATAGTTAGGTACAGCAATATACTTTGAATTCAATATTAGTTAGTCGTATAATACTAATTATGGGTCTATAAATAATAGTAATAACATTGCATAACCATAATAGTAAAATAGGAGTCATTATATGAAAAATTCATTAGTAGCGCTAACGCTCGTGTTTACGAGTTTCCTAGCCATATCAACGGTATCCTCTGCTGGCATAGTAGCTAAGGTTAAGGTTACAGAAAGACACTTTACGGGTAAAGATAGCGTTGCCGATCCAAAACCAGAACCAGCTCTTTTCAAGCAAATCGGGCGAACAGATGATAGAGGCACATTTGCACTAAGAGAGCGGTTTATCGCGTCTCAACCATCTATGAGAGGCATTTATGGGGAAGGAAAAGGTGTAACAGGTTTTATGGGTGGTGGTAAAGGTGTAGTAGGCAAAGACCCATTTAACCCAAAAGAGTATAGGTTTGTGGATCATCACGTTGATTGGAAATTCTATCATGAGGAAGGAAAAGGTAAAATGGGTCAGATGGGTGGTGGCAGGGGTACTGTCCCTGCTGCTGCTGCCCCAGCTAAGTTTTTATTTAACTCATAACACTAACTAGCTAGTTATGTCAGCATCTTGCTACTGAGCAGACACACTAGTACTTGTAAATACGAATGTTGCTGCACCTTATCGGGGTTTGCAATCAACCCTGATAGGTGCAGCGGCGTCGTTTTAATTAGTTTTTTAATACTCCAAAAAGCGAGCGCAGTTTATTGACGTTTGTATAGAAGTAAGAGTATCGTTGTCTCCAATTTATGGAACAAATCGCAAACCGATAGCTCGAGCTCTATATAACCTTACAGGAAAACAGTGATGGATAAAATAACCTACGTCATTTTACAAAAAAATATTAGAGACTCCATACCTGAATCGCAACAGCAAGCTTTTGAGCTGCAATTTGCCAGCAAGGAAAAAAGTGAGGCGGTTGCATTAGCATTAAGTCTTTTTCTGGGTATGCTTGGTATTGATCGCATGTATCTTGGTCAAATTCTCATTGGTATCTTAAAGCTAATAACCTGTGGTGGTTTTGGTATCTGGACCTTCATCGATTGGTTTCTAATTATGGGCGCAGCTCGCTCGAAGAATATTGATATTGCCAATGATATCGCAGCAAGGTTGGAGCGAGGGAATGTTAAGATGACGTATCAACACTAAGTATTTCCTTTTGTAGTTTCCTATTTATGACAAAATTTCTAAAAAGTTTTCATTGGCAGTGAAAGCTTTCAACCAATAGTTTTCACTATCAATGAAAACAATACGGCCACAATTTGGCCGTATATGTGCTAATATTTCATAAAACAACCCATTTTAAATCAAAAATGAATATATCAGACCAAAAAGTGGCCGTATTAGTGGCCGTAAAAGCATATAACGGCCAAGTAGCACTTTCTGATTTAATGAAGCAGCTGGGGGAAGGGTTTGCCGCGCGCTCAGTTCGTCGGTGGTTAGGTGAACTGGTGCAAGACGGGCTTATTAAAAGAACTGGCCAAAAAAAAGGGACGCGGTATGAAGCTGCTCCAGTGCAAGAGCCCTTGCCAAGCAATCCAGAAGCTGTATTTAGTGATGCAAGCGCTCAAGTACTTTCTTATGTCAAACAACGACTTTATTTACGTGAACCTATCTCCTATCGATTGGACTGGTTAGAATCTTATGAGCCAAACCAAACTTTTTATTTAACTCAAAAACAACGAGAGTTTTTAAGGCAGGAAGGAGGGCGTCGTTATCAATACGATATAGCAGGCACCTATGCAAGACATATATATAATCGATTAATAATTGATTTATCGTATAACTCATCAAGACTTGAAGGAAATACCTATTCTTTATTAGAAACAGAAAAATTAATTCTTGAGGGAGATGCCCAACCCAGCAAGCTTGATGAAGAAGCTGTAATGATTTTAAATCACAAAGAAGCAATTCGTTATTTGGTTGATAATGCCGCACTACTTAAAATAGAGTATCAAACAATTTGTACAATTCATTATTTGCTTTTAGATGGATTATTAGCTGCAGAAAAATGTGGGAATGTACGAAGCCATGGGGTAAAAATAGGCGGTTCAAGCTATTTGCCACTTGATAATAAAATTAAAATTGAAAGCATATTAACTATGGTATGTAATAAAGCAGAACATATTGTAGATCCTTATGAACAAAGTTTTTTTCTCTTAACACATATTGCTTATTTACAAGCATTTGAAGATAGCAATAAACGCACTTCTCGTTTAAGTGCAAATATTCCCTTAATTCGAGAAAATCTAGCTCCCATGTCATTCAACGATGTGCCGAAGGAAGATTATACTAGTGCAATGATTGCGGTTTATGAATTAAATAATACCCAGCCACTGGCGGAATTATATAGTTATTTTTATCTAAGAACATGTAAACAATATGATATCAGTATTGAATCAGTTGGCTTTAATAAAATAAAAATAAAATATCGCCAACAACGACGAGAAGTTATTAGAGAAATCATTCATGGACGATTGACAGGAAAGGAAATCTTGAGTTTCATTAAGAAAAAATCAGAGTTGTTAATACCAGAGTTCGATCGAGAACAGTTTGTTTGGACAGTCCAAGAGGATATTACAGTGCTTACCATAAGCCATATTATGGGAATGAGAATAAGCGTACAGGAATTTAATGCTTGGAAGTCATTGCAGTAATTAATGTGATAATTAACGTAGCTTTGCTTCATCAAGGCTACATCATTATCTACCTTAGCTCCAAAACAACCGGAGTATGATCCGAGGGTTTTTCCAAAGTGCGTGGTGCTTTATCAATATGACTCGATACACAGCGCGGCACTAACGCATCGCTAATTAAAATATGATCAATACGCAAGCCCATATTACGACGAAAAGCAGCAGCGCGATAATCCCACCACGAATAGACTTTTTCCTCAGGGGTGAATAAACGAAAACCATCTTTAAATCCTAGGTTTAATAACGCATTAAACGCGGCACGTTCAGGTTCACTCACTAATACTTGACCTTCCCAGCCTTGAGGATCATGCACATCATTATCAGTAGGAGCGATATTAAAATCGCCTAAAACAATAATATTAGAATGAGTTTTTAATTGCTCATTTAAAAACAAATGAAATTGCTCTAACCAGTGTAATTTATAAATATATTTTGCATCACTGGGATGTGCGCCATTAGGAATATATACATTGATAATGCGCAAATCATTTAATGTAACAGCTAATAAACGGCGCTGTTCATCTTCTTGATATAAACAAGTAATTGCATTATCGCTAGTAATTTCTTGTTTAGTTAAAATAGCAACACCATTATATGTTTTTTGACCACAAGCAATACTGTGATAGCCAGCTTCAAGTAACTCTTGATAAGGAAAATTAACTTCTTCCATTTTAATTTCTTGTAAAGCCAACACATCCGGTTGCTCTGTCGCCAACCAATCTAACACATGCGGTAAACGCACACGCAATGAGTTAACATTCCAAGTGGCAATTTTTAGGGGCATAGGATAAACTCCTTTGATATTTCCTATCAGATGCACCATTATGCCATGTTTATTGCGTATTGCCATCAGCTCGCTGTTGCAACATTTTCAAATCGCACTGTGGCGCTAGAGCTGTAATACTATTTATTGTAAGCCATACCCAGTTACGGTTCATAAAATAAATTTCTTGTAAATTTTGCGGCGAGATTATATCCAATCTCGTTCTTATCGTCAATATGTCTTTTTACTCATTACATTTTAATAAAAAAAGAAACAATAATTGTGTCTATGGTGCAGAGATAAGTTCTTTCAAGTTATTAGTAGTTAAAGTTTTATTTATTAGCTGTAATTAGCAGGAGAAATATCATGTCAGTTAATGTGTTAGCGGATATTAATACGGTTTTACAAGATTTTTTTGAAAAAGTTGGTGGCTATCAAATAGGAAAAAAATACAAAGGTTGATCACCATGCTATAGCTTCCTGCGCTATCTAATCTAATGCCAGATGGCTGTACTGATTGTTATCACAGTCAGTACAGTGCCCCCATTTCCGTACTATTGGTCAAATGAATTATTTTTAGTTATTATTAATATATAAAGATGTTCATGCTGTTGAAGAAATAAAATGAGTAATCTTATTTTACCTAAAAGCAATGTAATGTTGGCATCCTGCAAAGAGGTTGATGCATTATGTGCGCCATTGTGGAAGAAAGGGATTACATCTTTTTGCTATACGCGAACGTATGATGATGGTACTTTCATAGATGTTGTTAGCAACTCTGCCGTTATTGAACGTTTTTATTATTGTGAAGACGAGCTTTATAATTATTACCCACCTGATGTAAGGCCAGAAGAGTTTGTGGGAGAATATGTTTTGTATAACTCCCTTTCCCAAGAAAATTTAGCTCTTACTGTATTGAGCAAGCAGCTTAATATCGACAACATTTTTGTAATAGTTAAAAGACGGAGAAATTACCATGAGGTTTTTAACTTTGGTTCAAGTAGAGACAATATTGAGATTGTTAATTTTTATATCAATAATTTAAATTTTTTAGAACGGTTTATATATTTTTTCAGAGATAAGGCAAAAAGTATTATTCGAAAATATGAGCAAGATAGGATAATAAGAGTAATCGAAAATTTGTCGGAACAACTCATAAAAAATGAATCATTGCCAACCCACATCGATCCAAGTTGTTTTCAACAAGCTATAGAAGTTGAACGATATTATTTTAGTGAATATGATGATAAAGTATTTTTAACGCACAGAGAAATCGAATGTTTAAAATGGTGTGTTTATGGAAAAACAGCCTGTGAAATTGCTCTGTTATTACAGATCTCCAAGCGAACAGTGGAAGCACATTTAAGCGCTATTAAACAAAAATTTAATTGCTATAAACAAGCTGATCTAATTCGAAAAGCATTAAAGCTGCGTATTTTCCCTGAGCTTTAATTATTTTTCGGTATGGTTATTCTACCATTCATTAACCCAGTCAATACATGTGGTAAGCACCCATGTAATGAGTTAACATTCCAAGTGGCAATTTTGAGGGGTATAGGATAAACTCCTCTGATATTTCCTCTCAGATGCACCATTATGTCACGTTTATTACGTATTGCCATCAGCTCGCCATTGCGACGTTGCTTTGATTACTTGCCTCCTATAGAAGGTGATCCGCTCGTTTGGCAACAGCCTGGTATTCGTGTCAAAGTTCCTTTTGGCAGAGGAGGGCAAGAGCGGGTAGGTGTTGTTGTAGCAGTGCTCGATAAAACGGATGTTCCCGTTGGTAAACTCAAACGCGTTATTGCGGTGATTGATGATAAGCCTATTTTTTCATCGTTATTACTACAATGGTGTCAATGGATTAGTGATTATTATCACCATTCATTAGGCGATGTATTATTTACCGCCTTACCTAAATTATTACGCGAGGATTGTCAGTATTCTGGAAAAACACAACGCTATTGGCAATTGACTGCATTAGGGCAATCCATTGAGTCGCACCAATTAAAACGCGCACCAAAACAAATGGCTTTATTGCAATTATTGCATGATCATCCACAGGGTGTAACGCGCGATATATTATTTGCTCATGCATTAAGTGGCTCGCCGTTAAAAGCAGTACAAAAGAAAGAGTGGATAGAATGTGTTGAAAAAACAGTTGCTCCTATTTTGACATCAGCAATTACCCAACCCGGATTGACATTAAATGCAGAGCAAGCACTTGCAGTACAGCAAATCAGTGATGGTCTCGGGAAATTTCAACCTTTTTTATTATACGGTATCACCGGCAGTGGAAAAACCGAGGTTTATTTGCAAGTTATTGCTAAAGCATTGCAGCAAAATAAGCAGGTGCTGATTTTAATTCCAGAAATTAGTTTAACACCGCAAACTGCTGCTCGTTTTATGCAACGATTTAGTCATAACACCGTTATTTTACATTCCGCTTTATCGGACAAAGAACGTTTAGAAAGTTGGTATCAAGCAACCACAGGCGCAGCTCGAATTATTATTGGTACACGCTCAGCGGTATTTGTCCCTCTTCCTGAATTAGGTTTGCTTGTCGTTGATGAGGAGCATGATGCGTCATTTAAACAACAAGAAGGACTACGATATCACGCACGTGATATCGCTATGATGCGAGCGCGGTATGAAAATGTTCCTATTGTTTTAGGATCGGCAACACCCGTGTTAGAAACTTGGTTAAATGCCAAGCAAAAACGGTATGACTTATTAGCATTAACAGAACGTGCTGGTGTTGCTAAACCTGCCTTAATCGGTCTTGTTGACACCAGGCTACATCCAGTAGAAGAGGGATTATCTTTTCCTGTTATTAACAAAATGCGTGAGCATATTACAGCAGGTCATCAAGTATTAGTTTTTTTAAATCGTCGCGGATTTTCCCCAACCTGGATGTGTTTTGATTGTGGCCATATGGCACAGTGTAAACATTGTGATGCGCGGTTAACAGTCCATTTAAAAAAACAATTATTAATTTGTCATCATTGTGGTTGGCAACGAATGATTAATAATAAATGTGAAAAATGTGCGAGCTCTGCTTTACAACCTGTAGGGCAGGGTACAGAGCGACTCGAGCAGGCTTTATCGCATTTGTTTTCTGATAAAAATATCATACGTATTGATAGTGATACCATAACGCATAAAGGCGCATTAGTTGATGCCTTATCGCAAATTCATGATGGCGAGTGTCATATTTTATTAGGCACGCAAATGTTGGCAAAAGGACATCATTTTCCCAATGTAACCTTAGTGGTTATTATTGATGCGGATACAGGATTATTTAGCGCTGATTTTCGTGGTACAGAGCGCTTATCACAATTGGTGCTGCAAGTTGCTGGTCGTTCTGGCCGTGGGGAACATGCTGGTGAAGTCCTTATTCAAACGAGACAAATTCAACATCCCTTATGGCAACAATTATTGAGCAATGATTATACTGTATTGGCAGATAATCTTTTAAATGACCGTGAACTGGCCCATCTTCCGCCTTGCACCTATTTGGCTTTATTACGAGCTGAGGCAAAGACAGAGAAGCAAGTCATGGGTTTTCTCAAAGAAATTAAAATACTGGCACAAGGATTAAATAATAACGGTGTGGAATTATTAGGCCCAGCACCAGCACCGATGGAATGGCGTGCTGGGCGTTTTCGTGCGCAATTGTTACTGCGTAGTAAACAACGCAATGCATTACATGCTTTATTATCGCCTTGGGTGCGGGAAATAGAAGCCTTGAAAAGCGCTGCGAAATTACGGTGGAATATTGATGTGGATCCGATAGAGCTGTACTAACGGAGAGATCGCACCCTCACCCTCGTCAGCTTTGCTGACATTTCCCTCTCCCACAAGGGGAGAGGGGCGAGATAGATCGAAAGTGTATTCCCCCTCTCCCCTTGTGGGAGAGGGAAATGTCAGCAAAGCTGACGAGGGTGAGGGGAACGATCTCTCTACAGGGAAATAAACCTCCCCACATTGTGTATAATAAACAAAAACTACCACCCCAAAAATCAAACGAGAATAAAATGCCCCCATTAGGTGAACATGTAACCGTCCTCCTCGAATCTGCCGTGGAATACCTCAACATTAAACCCAGCGGAATCTACATCGATACCACCTTAGGTCGTGGTGGGCACAGCGCTTTGATCCTCAAGCAGTTAGGCCCAGAGGGCCGATTAATCGCCATAGATAAAGATCCCACTGCCATAGAAGCAGCTCAACAATTATTTGGTCACGATAAAAGAGTGGAAATCACTCACGGTTCATTTACCTTACTGGGGTCATTAGTAGCTGAACGCGGATTAACAGGCCAAATTAACGGAATCCTCATGGATTTGGGTATTTCTTCCCCACAAGTAGATGATGCTACCCGCGGTTTTAGTTTTATGAAGGAAGGCCCGCTTGATATGCGTATGGATACGACACAAGGTATTACCGCTGCACAGTGGTTAGCCGAGGTAAAAGAGCAGGAACTTGCTGATGCTCTTTGGATGTATGGCGACGAGCGTTTTTCCAGGCGAATTGCCTGTACCATTTGCCAACAACGGGAAGTAGAACCGTTAACTACCACCTTGCAATTAGCTGAGTTGGTAAAGCGTATTTACCCACGCCCTAAACCTTCTCAGCGCAAAAGAATTCATCCAGCAACCAGGACATTTCAAGCGATTCGTATTATTATTAATCAAGAATTAGATGATTTGTCGATAGCCTTGCAACAGGCGGTGAATGTATTGGCACTAGAGGGTCGCTTGGTGGTAATCAGCTTTCACTCGCTTGAAGATAGAATCGTCAAACGGTTTATGCGGGATAAAGCGCGTGGTAAACAATTTCCCGCCGATTTGCCCATATTAGACTGCGATTTAGGCCGACAATTACAGCGTATTGATGGTATTATTACGCCATCAGATGAAGAGGTAGAAAATAATCCACGTGCACGCAGTGCAGTGATGCGAGTTGCGGAGAAAATAGCATGAAGCTAATCCCAGTTTCTTTTGACGCGTTTTTTTCAGAAAAAACGATTCGTTACGTGCCAATATGGCACATATTATTAATGATATTGGTACTCAGTAGCGCTTTGGGCATGGTCTATGTGAAACATAAAAGCCGCGCTTTATTTATTGAACTGCAAGAGTTGCAACAACAACGCGATGATTATCAAATCGAATGGACACAATTATTATTAGAACAAAGTGTCTGGGATGCCGACGTGCTAATTGATAAAGTCGCGCGTAAAGATTTACATATGGTTACACCGGCACCACAAGCCATTATTATGGTGAAACCATGATCCATCACCGTCATCTTGATACATATCCCTCGCGTTATCGTTTAGTGATTATATTTATCATTTTCGGTTTTCTGGCTTTAGCAGCAAAAGTTGTCCAATTGCAAGTTTTGGATAAAAAATTTCTACGTACGCAAGGTGATGCACGCAGTGTGCGAGTAGTGAGCATTCCTGCTTCACGCGGTATTATTACCGATCGTAATGGATTACCTTTAGCAGTCACGACGCCAATTGAATCGGTATGGGCAAATCCTGAGCAAGTTATTAAAAGCAAAGTTAATATAACTCCTTTGGCTGATTTATTAAAAATGGATCCAAAGGTGTTAATGGATAAAATAACCCAATCTAAAAGTCGGGAATTTATGTATGTTCAAAGGCAACTTCACCCGGAAATTGCTGATAAAATCCGTGAATTAAAATTATCGGGTATTTTTTTACAGCGTGAATACCGTCGTTATTATCCATCTGGCCCAGTAACAGCACATATCCTTGGTTTCACCGATGTTGATGATCAAGGAAAAGAAGGATTGGAATTAGCTTATAACGATTGGCTGCGCGGTGTTGCTGGATCCAAACGCGTATTAAAAGATCGGCTAGGTCATGTGATAGAAGATTTAGAAAGTATTAGTCCAGCTGAACAAGGCCGTGAATTAAATTTAAGTATTGATCGTCGATTACAATATTTAGCTTATCGTGAGTTAACCGACACGGTGCAAAAAAATAATGCATTGGCAGGTAGTGTTGTTATTTTAGATATTACTACCGGTGAAATTTTAGCGATGGCGAATTATCCTTCTTATAATCCCAATAATCGTAGCGATAGAAACCCCGCTACTATGCGCAATCGCGCAGTCGTTGATTTATATGAGCCTGGTTCTGTAATGAAAACATTTAGTGTGGCGTCTGTTTTGGAAAGCGGATTATTCACGCCAGAATCTATTTTTGAAACAGCCCCAGGTTACATGGCTGTTGGTAGTCGCACCGTGCGTGATACGCATAAATTTGGTACGTTGGATTTAACTGGTGTATTAAGAAAATCCAGTAACGTCGGCATTACCAAAGCCATATTGGCATTACCACCTAATACTTATACCAATTTATTACCCAAATTAGGATTTGGTACGGTTACCGAGAGTCAATTTCCAGGAGAGCGTGCTGGTGAAATAGTAAGACCACGTGATAAAGATTTATTTGGTCAGGCCGTATTATCATTTGGTTATGCCTTATCATCCACAACACTACAAGTAGCGCAAGCGTATGCTATTTTAGGTGCTGGTGGCATAAAACGTCCTGTGACCTTCATTAAAACAACGCCAGAGGAAGTACCCGAAGGTGAAAGGGTATTATCAGTAAAAACAACTCAGCAAATACTAGAGATGTTATCCAGTGTGGTAGAAGATCAAGGCGGTTCCGGTTCGCGCGCTAGAATTCCTGGCTATCATGTTATTGGTAAAACCGGTACGACGCGCAAATTGGGCCCAGAAGGATATGATCCAAAAAGACACCGTTCTTATTTCGTCGGTATGGTTCCTGGTAGCGCGCCACGTTTTGTGATGGTTGTGATGATTGATGAACCACGTGCAGGCCAATATTACGGTGGTGCCGTTGCAGCACCAGTATTTTCTAGCATTATGAGTGGTGCTTTACGCTTTTTTGCAATTGCGCCGGATGATATTATGACTACACCATTGTATGCAGGGCAAAAGCCTGTGGAGTGATGTAGGGACTGCATACCGTCGGGGGAATATACCGTCATTGCGGAGGAGGCCATAGGCCGACGTGGCAATCCACGCGGGACTCACTATCGTGGCCTGGATTGCCACGTCGCTTCGCTCCTCGCAATGACGGTTTAACAACAAAAGATTTGGATGATTTAAATGACCATAAACTTACAAGATTTATTACCAAAGCATTCCTTACCCAAAGAAATCGCCTCTCTTGTAATTAATGATCTTGCCATCGACAGTCGTAAGATAAAACCAGGTGCTTTATTTCTCGCATACCAAGGAACACATAATCATGGTGGTGATTATGTTGCAGCGGCTATAAAAAATGGTGCAATAGCTATTATTATTGACGCAGAATATCCCAATCTAAAAAAATTAACAGATGAGTTTTCTGTAACACCTATTATCCCCGTCAATCATTTAATACAAGAAATCAGCGCTATTGCAGGACGATTTTATCACCAGCCGAGTCATCAATTAGATGTGATTGGCGTTACTGGTACCAATGGCAAAACATCAAGTACTCATTATATTGCGCAATTAGTAGAGCAGCTAGGTACACGCTGTGGAATAATGGGCACTGTGGGTCAAGGTTTTTGTAATCAATTACTACAAACTGGTTTAACAACGGTTGATCCATTAACGATTCAACATGATTTAGCACATCTTTTGCAGCAGGGCGCTAAAGTGGTTGCGATGGAAGTCACTTCGCATGGTATCGTGCAACATCGTGTTGAAAATGTACAATTTACACTCGCTGCTTTTACCAATTTAACGCGTGATCATCTTGATTATCACGGAAATATGGAATCGTATGGTGCAGCTAAAGCAAAATTATTTCAATATCCTGGCTTACGTTACGCAGTTATTAATTTAGATGATCCCTTTTCTGATACCTTATTAAAAGTATTATCTGCTGATGTTCAAGTGTTAGGATATTCTTTGGCAGCAGAAAAAAATAGCAAAAAATGCCCAATTATTTGGTTGGAAAATATTGTCTATCTTCATAATGGAATGACCGCCACATTGCATACGCCATGGGGCGTAGCACCTTTGCAGGTTCCTTTATTAGGACGATTTAATTTATCCAATATGTTGCTAGCCATTGGTAGTGTTTTATTATCGGGTTATTCATTAAATGCCATTTTATCTGCTGTGCCAAAATTAAAAGGTGTTGCAGGTCGTATGCAATGTTTTGGCGGTAGTAACAATAAGCCAACGGTAATTGTCGATTATGCTCATACACCCGATGGATTACAGCAGGCCTTATCAAGTTTAAAAGAACATTGTAAAGGAAAATTATGGTGCATTTTTGGTTGTGGTGGTGATAGGGATCGCGGTAAACGTCCTTTAATGGCCCAAGCTGTTGAATCAAATCAGGCGCAATTAATTATTACTAATGATAACCCACGTACAGAAGATCCTCTCGTTATTATTAATGATATTCTCACCGGTGTTTCTGCTGCTGCAAAACCCATTATTGAGCCAGATAGAACAAAAGCAATTCAGATCGCTTTAGCACAAGCAAAACCAGAGGATATTATTGTTGTAGCGGGTAAAGGCCATGAAGATTATCAAATTCTTGGCACGAAGCGAGTTGATTATTCTGATATTGAAACAGTACAAAGATTATTGGCTTAATCTTTCACTAATTCCTCTAAATATCCCTTAGTAAAAGGCGTATTTTTAATCGACTCATCACCCGTATAAGGATAGTCAAGTGAGATAGTAAGTCCTAAGGTGGTACCAGCCATTAATGCAACGAGTGTTGTAATAACTAATGGCGCGCCTGTATGCCTTTCCTCTAACAAACATACTGATATAACCAGTAAAAAAAGATTAATCACTAATACAGCAAAGAAATAGTTGGGAATAATACTATCAATGGCTTGATGACGCAGATCGCGAGCGTGTAGGATGACATCATATTTATCTAGTATTTTTTGAAAAAAGATGCGTTCATTTTCATTTTTTGGATGATAGTTTACGATTATTTGATAGAGCATATTAATCGCACCCTCTGCTTTTGTACTCATTTCACCCTGTTTCATTTTATCCCACTCATCATTGATGACGATTTTTGCATAATTTCCCACATTTTCTTTTATTGCCGCTCGCTCTTGTTGGGGCAATGCTTGGCTAAACATAATGATTTCATTCAAAGACGTTGCCTCGTTGTTCACAGCTTCTTCTGCGGCGATATAATATTGCCAGAGAATGACAATGGTAAAGGCCAAGGTAATGGAGCTGATCCCTAAGATATTAAACACACCTGCTACATTATGCGTACTAGAATTAATAAGGAGTTTGGGGAAAAAGCGATGTAAGCAGGCAAAGATAATAAAGGTAAAGAGAGTAAATAGGATGGCTATAATTAATACGACTTCCCATGTGGAAAAATAATTTAAAAATGCTCGTCTCATGGCTGCCTCTTTTTGTTTTAAAGCTCATTACCTCGTCGTCCTTACTTTCGCGGGGACGACGAGGTAGCTGGATTTTCTTGGAAATCTACACAAGTCAGGTCGATTTTTGAGACCTTACATTATGTAGCAAAGTATAGACAATAATGCGCCAATTATTGCAGCCTTTGTGGATCAATACTGATATACTATGAGGATTTAATAACAGCAAGATTACAGGATATTCTTTATGTTTACGACCACATTTCTAGCACTTTCCAATCTCTTGGGTTGTAATTCCCCCGGACAAGGTGTGGCAACGGGCGTAAGTATCGATAGTCGTACAACTAAACCAGGCGATGTATTTTTTGCAGTGAAAGGTGAGCGGTTTGACGGTCATGAGTTTGTCGCTGGTGCGGCTAAGCAAGGGGCTGTAGCGGCTGTTGTCAGCAGGCCAGTAGATACTGATATCCCTCTTTTTATTGTGTCAGATCCTCTGGTTGCTCTGGGAAAAACAGCAGCAGATTATCGAGCAAAGTTTGCTATTCCTGTGATTGGGGTGACTGGTAGTTGTGGTAAAACAACTACAAAAACAATGATTGCCTCCATTTTAAATTTAGTAAAACCCACGTTGTCCACGCAAGGCACTAAAAACAATTATTTTGGCGTACCGTTAACTTTGCTACAACTTACCAAAGAACATCAATATGCGGTGATTGAAATGGGCGCTGATCGCGGTGGTGAGATTGAGTATTTATCGGGCCTTGTTCAACCCACAATCGGTGTAATCACCAATGCTAATCTTGCCCATTTGCAAGGCTTTGGTGGTATTCACGGAGTAGCGCGTGAAAAAGGTGCTTTATTCCGAGCATTGCCTCAAGATGGTGTGGGAATTGTTAACGATGATGATGCGTATGCTGGATTATGGATGTCTTATTTAAAACACTGCAAAACCCTTCGATTTGGTTATAAACCCACAGCAGATATTTATGCGACTGATGTTCATATGACAGCCGATTTATCCTGCCGATTCTCATTAAACTTGCCAAACGCAGCTCCTGTTAGCATAAAGTTAAATGTGCTAGGCGAGCATAATGTTAGCAATGCATTAGCGGCTGCAGCGGTTTGCTATGCTTTAGGTGTTGATGCAGTGACGATTAAACAAGGCCTTGAAACAATGCAGGCAGTGTATAGTCGTTTAGTAACGCATATTGGACAACAAGGTGCTTACATTATTGATGATTGTTACAACGCAAATCCTGTAGCAGTTCGTGCTGCCCTGGAAATTTTAGCAGCTCGTAAAGGCGAGAAGATTTTTGTTTTTGCTGATATGAATGAAATGGGTGAGGCATCCCAGCATCTTCATGCTGAAGTTGGTGAGTTTGCACGTAACAAAGGGATTGATCGTTTATTAGCAACAGGAAAAATTGCAAAAGAAGCCGTAAAAACATTTGGTCCTAATGCACAATTTTTTGAAAGTAAACAAGAATTAATTAATGCATTATTACCTTTATTACATCATGATGTGAGTATATTAGTGAAAGCTTCTCGTTCATTACAGCTTGAACATGTAGTGCGAGCATTATTAGTGACAGAAACACAAGGATAAGGAGTCAACAGGATGTTATGGTGTTTAACAGAACAATTAACGCCTTATATTAGCGCATTTCATGTATTTCATTATATTACCCTGCGCGCTATTTGTGCGATTTTAACGGCTTTAGTATTTTCACTGGTGATTGGGCCTCCGGTTATTGCCTGGTTGACTCGTTTAAAAATGGGGCAAACGGTACGGGATAATGGTCCAAAAACGCATTTAAGTAAATCAGGCACACCGACTATGGGTGGCGTCATGATTTTAATATCTATTAGTCTTTCAACATTACTATGGGCTGATTTATCATCACGATTTATTTGGATTTTATTATTGGTTCTGGTTGGTTTTGGTTTAATTGGCTGGGTTGATGATTATCGCAAAATAGTACAAAAAAATTCCCGTGGCTTGGCAAGTCGTTGGAAATATTTTTGGCAATCCGTGCTAGGTTTAGCCATATCAATTGTTTTATATGTCACAGCAACATCTCCGGTAGAAACCCAATTAATAGTGCCATTTTTTAAAGATATCGCTATGCCACTTGGTCTTGGTTTTATTGTGTTAAGTTATTTTGTCATTGTGGGCAGTAGTAATGCGGTAAATTTAACCGATGGCCTTGATGGACTTGCTATTTTACCGACCGTGTTAATTGGTGGTGCGCTAGGATTATTTGCCTACGCTTCAGGCCATGCGCATTTTGCTACCTATTTGGCAATTCCTTATGTGCCAGGTGTTGGGGAAGTGGTTATTTTTTGTGCCGCCTTAGTAGGCGCTGGTTTAGGTTTCTTATGGTTTAACACCTATCCTGCCCAGGTTTTTATGGGAGATGTCGGTGCGCTTGCCTTGGGTGCTGCTTTAGGTGTAATTGCAGTTATGGTGCGACAAGAGTTGGTATTATTTATTATGGGTGGTGTTTTTGTGATGGAAACAATATCTGTCATGATCCAAGTGGGTTATTTTAAAATGACCAGAAAGCGAATTTTTCGCATGGCACCTTTGCATCATCATTTTGAGTTAAAAGGTTGGCCAGAGCCGCGCGTGATCGTGCGTTTTTGGATATTAACCGTTATTTTTGTATTGTGTGGGTTAGCGACATTGAAGTTGAGATAAGCTTATGAGTAAAAATGGTCGAATTATTATTGGTCTTGGTGTCACTGGCTTTTCAATAGCTCGTTATTTTACCGCACGCCAGATTCCCTTTATTATGGTTGACACACAAGCACAGCCAACGCGCTTAGCGGAATTTCAACAATTATATCCAACGGTTCCTGTGCATCTTGGTCCATTGAATACGGATATATTATGCAATTGTGAACAAATTGCATTAAGTCCCGGCGTACCATTAAGTACACCGGAATTACAAACCGCATTACAACACGGTGTGGAGATTGTAGGTGATATTGAATTATTTGCGCGTGAAGTGACAGCGCCAGTGATTGCAATTACCGGATCGAATGGCAAATCGACAGTGACAAGTTTAGTCGGTGAGATCGCGCAACAAGCAGCCCTGTCTGTTGCTGTTGGTGGTAATTTAGGAACGGCAGCGTTAGATTTATTATTAGATCAGCCAAAAGCTGAATTATTTGTATTGGAACTATCGAGTTTTCAACTTGAAACAACAACCGCGTTACATCCAAAAGCAGCAACTATTTTAAATATTTCAGCAGATCACTGTGATCGCTATCCTAGCATGGCAGAATATATTGCAGCTAAACAGCGTATTTATTGTGATGCTAAGACTACAGTTTATAATTTAGAAGATACAGCAACAGCCCCAGCTGTAATTAATTCCGAGGCTCGGGTTGCTTTTACTTTAAATCAACCCACCGCAGCTCAATGGGGGTTAATTACTGTTGATAATCAAGTTTGGTTAGCAAAGGGAACCGAGCATTTATTACCAATTGATAAAATCCAATTACAAGGCCGTCATAATCTTGCCAATGCATTAGCTGCTTGTGCCCTAAGCGAGGCAGTAGGAATTTCTTGGCAGGCAATGCAACAAGCATTACAACAATTTTCTGGTTTACCACATCGGTGTCAGTTTGTTGGTGAAAGTAGTGGTGTGCGTTGGATTAATGATTCTAAAGGTACTAACGTGGGTGCCACAATTGCTGCTCTTGAGGGCTTAGGTTCACCAACACAAGCGAATATTGTGCTGATTGCAGGTGGGGATGGGAAAGATGCGGATTTTAGCCCCTTACTCAATTTTAAAGACTGTTTACGAGCTGTGATTTTATTAGGAAAAGATGCTGCCAAATTAAAAGCGGTATTTTCCCCTTATCTTCCTTGCTATCTTGTACAAGATTTGGCAAGCGCTGTTCGTATGGCAGGAGAAAATGCAAAATCAGGCGACATAGTTTTATTATCTCCGGCCTGTTCCAGTTTAGATATGTTTCGTAATTATGCGCATCGAGGCGAATTATTTTCTGAATTAGCCTTGCAATGGATAGATCAGCATGCCAAGGAGAATGCTTAATGTTATTGTCATTAACACGTACCTATTATGATCGTGCTTTATTATATATTGTTTTTTCCATTAGCCTATTAGGACTCGTAATGGTTGCTTCTGCTTCCATTGCCATTTCAGAACGATTAGTAGGACATCCTTTTTATTATCTTATTCGTCAATTATGTTTTTTTGGCATGGGCGTTGTACTCGCTTATTATATATCACGCATTCCTTTAGCCTATTGGTTTGAGATAGCACCGACTTTATTATTAATAGGATTAGTATTGCTAGTTTTAGTATTAATCCCTGGTATCGGTCGTGAGGTAAATGGTAGCCGTCGTTGGATTAGCCTTGGTTTTTTTGGCTTACAAGTTTCTGAATTTATGAAGCTTTGTATGGTGATTTATTTGGCCAGTTATTTAGAGCGTTATTACGATAGTGTTCGCACTACGTTATTGGGTTTTATGAAACCCTTATTATTAGTGGGCCTTGTTAGCATTTTATTATTATTACAACCTGACTTTGGTGCCGTTGTTGTTATCGCTATGACATCGCTTGGCATGTTATTTTTAGCTGGCGTTCGTCTATGGCATTTTAGTGCCATTTTCATTATGGCATTAGGTGCCTTCGTAGTATTAGCTGTTTCCTCGCCTTATCGTTTAGAACGTTTAACCACTTTTTTAAACCCTTGGGCCGATCAATTTGATAGCGGTTACCAATTAACCCAAGCCTTAATTGCTTTTGGACGTGGTGAATGGTTAGGCGTTGGTTTAGGCAATAGCGTACAAAAATTATTTTATTTACCAGAAGCTCATACTGACTTTTTATTTGCTGTAATCGGTGAAGAGTTAGGTATGGCCGGATTATTTGCTGTTATGTTTCTTTTCTTATTATTAATTATTCGCGGCTTGATGATAGGGCATAAAGCAATCTTGAAAAAACAATTATTCGCCGCCTTTATCGCCTACGGTATTAGTTTATGGTTGGGCCTGCAAGCAGTAGTTAGTATGGGCGTTAATACCGGATTATTACCTACTAAAGGATTAACCTTACCTCTTATGAGCTATGGCGGCAGTAGCTTGCTGATTTCATTAGTAGCAGTTGGCCTATTATTGCGCATCAACAGCGAATCGGAAGAAGGCGCTCGAGTAAAGGATTCCTCCTAAATCCCCACCCCTCTCCCCTTGCGGGAGAGGGAAATGCAAGCGCAGCTTGCGAGGGTGAGGGGAAAGCTACGAAGAAAGAAACAGGATGAGCCTAATTTGTTACTATAAAAATTATGTCCACCCTGTTTTTTTTATGCCATATAAATTAGCAATATTATTTATTATGAGGAGTTAATTATGAGTAATTTCAATGGTTTCATAAATGAGTTTAAGCAAGCGGCTTTTTCATTTTTATTAAATATTGCTAAATATTGTAACCCTGAGGAGACGGTTCTCTTTGATCGTTTATTAAATGAGCCATTTCAAAAAGATAATATAGTAACTCTTATAAATAGCTTACGTTTTACTACGAAGCTGTTTTATTTTAATGAAGAGAGGGTAATGGATGGTGGCGTTTATGTAACGAGGGATAGCTTTTATAATAAGCTCGGAATAATTTTAACTTTAGATGCCACCCAAAACCATGCGTCACAAGCTCTCTTAACCAACCTAGAGGAAACAATTAACTTCTTGGCTGAGTTGCAGCAATATCTCGTTACTCAAAAGAAATATGTTATAAATTGGGAGAAAGACAAGTTTTTAGAAATGTTAAGAGCAATACGTTTTCCCAGTATGTCACCACAAGCAGGAGCCGCTAGCTCGAATACAATGGGTAAAGCACCATCAGTATTGCAAAATCCCTATCCAGCTCTTCCAACGCCTGCAAATGCAACTATTTCTAGTTCTAGTCCAAGGCCTACAGCAGCAAATAACACAGCAAATAGGGAGCTCCCACCATCCAATTTATCACCAGCAACTTCAGCTCCTGTTCTTCAAGGAGCATGGGCAAAGCCACTGCGTCCTTTAGTCGGACCTAACACATCAGTTTCTACTCCAGTAGTATCTTCAGGCCAGCCATCAACCGCACCCGCCTCTTCCGTCGGTCAACCACCAATTGCGAACCAACCAACCAAAGGTGCCAGAAGAGGGCAACCCGTTGCTGTTCAGGGGGCAAGATCTGGCGGCCCTTCCGCCAGACCCAAGCTAAAATGATTGTGTTTTTTTATATAAATCGGCGAGAAACAGGACAGGCATAACTTTCTCTAGCTACATCATCATCCTCGCTTCGATGTAGCTAGAGAAAAAGCAGGCTTTTAGGCTGGAGTAAGAGGCATCTCTCGCTGCTTTTCTAAACCAATATCTTCATACCATAGCTCTGGATGTGCATGAATAAATTGCTGCATCAACTCAATACAACGTTCATCATTTAATACCTCTAGCTCAACACCATGATGACGTAAAATAGCCTCATCTCCCATAAATGTTTGATTTTCTCCAATCACTACACGCGGAATTTTATATAACCTAATAGCGCCACTACACATCGGACAGGGAGATAAGGTTGTGTATATCGTACATTGTGAGTAAATCGTAGCAGAACGACGACCGGTATTTTCTAAGCAATTCATTTCTGCGTGATGAATAACGCTGCCTTGTTGTACTCGTTGATTATGACCACGCCCAATGATTTTGTTTTTATAAACTAAAACAGAGCCAATCGGAATACCACCCACCGCTAATGTTTTTTCGGCTTCTTTAATTGCGGCGTCCATAAAGTATTGATGATTATTTGACATGGTATTGCTCTCCCATTTTCAATTAATTTTTATTTGCCATACGATGGGGACTGTCTATGACAAGCGCGGGTATTCTTTTCCCAAACTTCCAACACAGATACATTGCCTGCGCTAAATTCTAATGACACTGGCAACGTGTGTAGATAGGCTCGTGAACTTTGTGGAGAGTTGCGTGCAATAATTGCTTCGCCAACGGCATCTATTTCATAAGAGTAAAGGAGTTTTTGTGCATTAAAATTAAGTGTTTTTGACTCACCATTTTTTTTCCTGCAAATAATTTGATTTTCTTTTCCAGGCAGCCAGGGATTAGTAAGAACTTCAATTTCGCCTTCTTTACCTGTAATTTTAAAAAATGAAGCTGCATCATCTGAATTTTTAGGTTCGTCATCTGCCGCAAAAATAGTTGCTGTAATATTATGGGGAAACGTTAAAGCAAGAGTTGCTTTGCGAATATTATTATCTGTACCTATTTCACCAGGTTGAGCGATAACTTCAGTAGGCTCACAACCAAGAATAAAACGAACTAATGAAACAGGATAACAACCTAAATTGCGAATAGCGCCACCAAGTACACGATTAGCAAAGGGCTCAATGTTGCAAGTATATCTGGCCTCAAATGTTTCAATGGCACCAATTTCTTCAGAAATAATTTGCTTAAACCATTGCGTAAAAGGATGATAAAGATTCATTAAAGCTTCCATACATACTAATGATGATTTTTGTTGACAAGCCTGTGAAACCTCAATCATTTCCTCACTAGTCAAAACAAATGGTTTTTCACATAACACATGTTTTCCAGCGGCTAAACATTGTAAAATCAATTCTTTATGCACAACATTTGGCGAACCAATATATACAGCATCTATATCTGAATCATCCATTAACCGTTGTAAGCTCGTGGTGTCTGTCGCATCAATAGGGGCATAAATTTTAATGTCAGGATATTGTGCTTGGAATTTTGCTATTCGATTGTTTGAGTGATTGCCAATAGCTACTAGCTCTCCTGTAGAGGATGCTTGAATCGCTTTGCAAGCTTCGTCGGAAATAAACGAAGTTCCTAACACAGCCCAACGTACTTTGGTCATAACTGGTATCTCCTTAGTATTGTGCAAACCAAGATCAAAACTCTAATTTACCTGGTTTAGGAGAAAGAGGACAGGCATAACTTTTTGAGAGACACAGGACAAGCACTAGCTACAACGTCATCCTCGCGAAAGTGGGGATCCATACGATGTTGACTACGCGATGGATCCCCGCTTTCGCGAGGATGACGGGGAGAGAAAGAGGACAGGCATATAGCTACCTCGTCGTCTCCGTGAAAGAGTGGAAACTTCCGAGACAGCCATCTGTTTCTTAATTGTCAGAGCAAGGGTGGGCTTTTTAGTAAGTTTTTTTGATAGATAAAACAAACCCTTGTTATATTGACTTAAGTTTGTAAAATAAAAGGGTTAGATTGCAAAACGGGATGGTGCATTTCATTGTTTCACTCCATCAAGACTATGGTTACCCTATCCACGGCAATTTTTAACTATAAATTATATTTATATCTTTGGTAATAGGTAACGTAAAATAACCGAAGAGGGCTAATTTTAATTGGGTATATAGCCTCAAATTATACTTAATTAAGAGGTCTTTCTTTTATTCAAAGTGACATCTTTTATATTATGGTAATAAATCATCAATAACATCGATGGGCGTATAATTAATGGCATGGGCATTGTTGCTACTATAGTAGCGACAGGAAGTTTTGTCCGTGCTGCGGATGTTTTAGATATAACACCATCTGGTGTTAGTCGTGCTATCTCCAGGTTTGAGAAGCACCTTGGTATTCGACTTTTTGATCGTACCACGCGTTCAATAACACTAACTGATGAAGGGCGTCGTTTCTATGAACAAATAGTGCCAGCATTAGATATTATTGAAGAAGCCGCTAATCAAGCTGCTGGCGCAACTAACATAATACGAGGACGTTTGCGAGTAAATAGCGATCCATTCTTTTCGCGTCTAATTCTTGCCCCTAATCTAGGTTTTTTTCTTGAACGCTATCCATCACTTGAGGTCAGTATTATTACACGCGACCAATTAGGTGATCTTGTTGCCGAAGGATTTGATCTTGCTGTGCGTTTTGGTGAACCGCACTCATCCTCTCTTATTGGCCGCAAGCTCCTTGAAACCCGTATACTTACGGTAGCCTCCCCATCCTATATTGCGCGATACGGTAAACCTTTACAACCTGCAGATTTAGAGAATGGCCATCATACTTGCATTCATTTTCGTGACCCCACAACTGGTCGACCTTTTGTTTGGGAATTTCATAAAAAAAGAACGCGATTACTACCTAAGGTTACAGGACGAGTTACTCTTAATGATGTAGCAACAATGCATGGACTTTGTCTTGCAGGTCATGGTATTGCGCAAGTAATGAATTTAGGTGTAGAAGATTTACTTGCAAATGGTAGCCTTATTGAGTTGTTCCCCGATTGGAATGATGAATATTTCCCGCTTTATGCATTTTACCCTTCTAGGAATTTTCAGCCGGCTAAAGTGCAAGCTTTTTTAGATTTTGTTTTGTCGTTAACTACTAATAAAAAATAACTTATCATTATTTTTTTCGTTCAAGCTAAAAATTATTTAGGATGGAAGAAGGATAAACCTACCTCAAGTAAAATTCAAAACTTGAATAAGAACCTTCTTCCATATGCTCTAGAAAGCAATAAATTACCTTTTTTTAACAAAAGGTGATTTAACTGCTGCATTTAGCGTTTTATCTTTTGTATCCTCTGCTTGTTGTGTTTCTGTCACTTGACTTCCGTTGGCGGGAGTATATCCTGCACCAAATAAAACAAGTGATCCCTGAGGCGAATTACTGACAGGTGCATGGACTTGCGGTGAAGTAATTATCTCTTTTTTTGCTTGTAGCCTAGAGCTAAGCAATTGGGTAATAACAGTATCAAGTGAAATTACACCTTTTTCAGGCACATGCACAAATTTTATCCAACCCGCATTAAAACCATCAAGCATTTGCATTCGTGGTAATGGATTAGTCATACCTTCTGATGTAAATATATCTTTCCATTGTTCACGAGGCACTGCTTCCATCCGTATAGGTTTCCCAAGTATATTACTGAGACTATTCGCAATATCATTAGGACTTATTTTGCAAGGGCCTTCAAGTTCGATAATCTTTTGACCATCCCAACTCTGCTGTAGAAGTTCGGCAGCCACTCGACCGATATCTGCGGTAGCAACCATGGGAATAGGTTTATCAAGCGGTTGTAGAAAACTAGGAATTACTCCGTTGCCCATGGCGGCATCAATATCCCAAGCTACATTATCCATAAACCAAGCGGCACGTATAAAGGCAACTGATGTCGATGTCGATAGGCGGCTCAACGATTGCTCCATGAGCTGTAATTGATTAAGTAAGTTGGGTTGAGTTGCCTCAGCACCGATAGTTGATAAACAAACGATTTTTCCAGGTTTTACTCGCTCAAGCGCTGTATATAACGTGTCCACAACACGACGTGTTTCAACGAAACCTTCTGATGGTGAATAAACAGGTGGGATCATAACAAATACGCCAGTTGATCCTTGCAAAGCATTCTGCAGCGCCATAGTATCATTGAGATCAGCCACGGCAATTTCACAACCTTGCTGAGCCCATTCAGCCCCTTTATCAGCACTACGTACAACTGCTCGTACTGGTTGGCCAACCTCTAATAATCTACGAGCAACAGCACTACCAACTTGTCCAGTGATTCCAATAATAGTAAACATAAGTTCTTCTCCTTTCTGATGAAATTGATAAGAGCAGCCAAAGCCGCGCCAAGATTAGTATCTCAATGGAAAACAAATGACTCAATAACATCAAAGTAACTATATAAATGACATTTTGTCATCTATATAGGCCATAAGGCGAATTAAGAGATAACTAAATGGCGCTATAGGGGCGCAATTTTTTGGAGCAGCAACAAGGCTAAGAATTATGCCTATCCTATTTCCTCAATGAATTTGCAATTGGATAATATTTTTTAATGCCATTGCCAAATATCTTGTGTCTGTAATTGAATAAGTTCTGCGCGAGTGGCCATATTTAGTCTGTCTTTGGCTGAATTAGTATAAAGCTCTACTGCTTTAACTGAAATTGACAATAAAACTGCAATTTCCTTGTTTGTTTTACCTTTTGCAAGTAACGTTATACAGTCATACTCACGTCTAGTTACATACTTTTGAAATCCTCCCTTTAAAAAATAACGTTTAGGCTGAAATAGTTTGCTGTTTACCATCTTCTTACTTGCTATTGCAGGAGGTTGATTTTCTATTTGAACAATTGGTTGTTGATTAAAAAGCAGAATATGGTGCTGCTCTGCTTGCCATATGATTTCTCTGGCTTTCTCTTTAAAGAGAAAAGTAAAGTTTTTTATTAAATCAATATTATTAATGTAAAAATTAATAATATTGTGATTGTCTCGTGTGGAAGCAAAATGATAAAACTCGCAAAATGTTTTTTGATTATCCACTATGCTAATTCCGTTATCAATATTGAAATCATTACGCGCATCAATGCCTATTTCATTTTCTTCAATTCCAGCCCATAAATAAAAGCCAGGTATATAGGTTTCTATTTTTTGTTCAAAGGCACCTATAGTATAATATTTTTTTTGGAAATAATGACAAAACCAATCCAGTCGATTAGAGAGCCAAACACATTGCCCATTTTGATAAATTTTGTTATAAATAAAATGTGTAATACCTGTAGCATCAAAAAATGGCTTACAGATTGCCTGAATCACTTCTCCACGCATTAGATCAATATGGCTGTTGATGGATTTTTCTAGCATAAATATAGCTCCTTCTTAGCACGGGAGCGAGCCGATATAAGTATATACAGAGCAATAAATGCGGCAATTAATTCACTTAAAGGCAAGATCCACAAGGCACTAGGCAAAGTGGTTACTTTCAGCATATAACTAAAAATTAACTGCATTAAGGCACCCCCACATACCACACCTGTTGTTAAAACTCCCAGGGCTAATGCTACTTGACGTTGGGTATAGTCATAAGCAACCCGCGCGTAAACAATAATTTGAGAGCTCATAACGAAGCCAAGTAAAAAATAAAATACATAAATAGTGCTTGGTGGAATAAATAAGATTGTTTTTAAAATTAAAAATGCAATAATAGCAGAAAAAACCGATCCACCCAGCATGAGCAGAGGATAATATCTGGAGCCGGAAAATAGTCCCCAGCAGGGTGCGCCTACCATTATACCTATAAATATTGTTCCATTAATTGTTGCAGCATCTTGCGGTGATACTACATTCAGTGTATTAAGATATTCTTGTCCCCAAGAGGCGGTCAATAGAAAAATAGGTGAGCACATCAATACAGCATAAGCGCTATATAACCAAATGATTCGGTTATATAAAAATTTCCTGGTTCCTGTGTGTTTCATTAACTCAATAGAATTATCATAATTAATCAAAGATGGCTCTTTTCTTATAAAAGAAAATGCAGCAATACCTAATAATAGGATGATGAGAGCAAGAAATATAATACTGTTTCCCCATCCGAACTGCATTATAAGCATAACCAGTGGACCTTGACTAATAAATCCACCAAACAACCCTATAGTACTAACCAAACCAAAGGCTGCACCCAAATAGAGGGGGGCGCTAAAAACGGAAACAATTTGTAATGCACTTAGGTAAACAAAGGCGCCAGCACTACCTAGTAAAAATCGTCCAAAACCAAATGAAATAGGATTTGTTGAGAGTAATAGCAGCGTACCTATGCATAAAGCTAATGTCGCAAGTAAAATGATTTTTCGCACTGAATAATATTGTAATGCAATTCCTGCTAGTATATATGCCAAACTATTACCAAAAAAATAGAGAGAGACTAATAGCCCAAAATGATCTTGATTGATTATTTTTTTATCAATCAATAATTGATCCGCTGTGCTCATGATGTTCATATCAATATAACTACAACCAAAAATAAGGCTCGCTATAATACATGCGCATCCACCATATAGTGTTTTTACGAACGATTTCGATAGATACTTCTGTTTCATCATATCGTTAACCTACAAATAGGGTAATACTCTGACTTCTGGCTCAATTCATACAATAGCTTGGTGGCACTATAGTTATAATTACTATAAAAATTAATGGGGGTCAAGTGTACTATCAATCTTATCGCTGTTTGTTGAATAAGATTTTCAATAATTCAGTGAATTTGTGACTATAAAATACCTATATGGCACATAGTTATTTTTAAAAAATAAATTAACTTTTAGGAGAACCATCATGAATGACTTAGAAGAAATGCAAAGATGGCTAACGGCTATAAACAGACTGGTTGAAGTAATTACTGACCCTAATTTTGATAACATATATCCCGCCGGCCTCACTAGAAAAAATATTATTGATTTGGTTTTTGATAGAGGAAGCTTAAGCAGTATGTCTGATGCCCCAAAAAATGAATTGCGCACTACCTTTTATCATAAATTTTTGAATAGAGCTTGAAAAAACTATCAGGACAAGTCATCTCTTCTGGGGGGCTGTCCCCGTATTTTATGCCGTGGTATTCAAAAGTAAGAGAAAGAGGGCTGGCATCTATTTCTAGCTACATCGTCATCCTCGCGAAAGCGGGGATCCATACGATGTTGACTATCCGATGGATCCCCGCTTTCGCGAGGATGACGATGTAGGGAAAAATACGCGCGGGGACATCGGGTAAGAGAAAGATGGAATGAAATGGGAAGGTTATTACAAATGCAATCCTACTGAATTCTTACAAGCCGACTGCTATGAGTTAACTGGATTGCGGATGCCTCGGAACTTAAATTATTAAGCTCCATGTTAATTTTTTCAAAAAAGAATGAATAATTATCAGCACAAAAAGCGGTGCCTATATTCTCCCTATCTAATTGTAAGAATTCTCGCATAGTTGACCATACAGGATATAATCTTTTATTGCGCTCAAGGTACTTATAAATTATTTTAAGATGTGCTTGTGTTAAGTGATGGGGTGCTACTGCATAGCTTTCTAATAAATTAAGCTCTGTGACGGTGTAGTTAGTTGCCAATGCCTCCCCTAAAAACCTAAGAATTTCTATACTCATATCTAGCCGATCTATTGTTAATTTTTCTAACGTATGGTTCGCCCTTAAAGCATCGGTAAGAGCTTGAATGCCGGCATTCGCTATATTCCCCTGGTCTCTAAGAACTAGTATTTTCACTGAGCTATTAACAATTAGCGCTTGAGCTAAAAGAATAAAGATATTAGGTATCAATTTGCTATTTTGAAAAACCAGCTCTTGGAGAGTATTGTTATTACTTAATGCTCTCACTAATAAACCAATACCATGAGGGATAATAGGATTAGAAACAATACTAAGCTCTTGAAGCGTAATCTTTACAATTAATAGCTGAACTAAAGGTTCAATTGCCTCTACTGTTGTGCCAAATTTAGTCCTGCCAAGATCTAAGCTTTGTATATTAGCATTGCCTATTAATGCCGATACTAATTGTTGAGCCCAATCATTACTAGCATTAACATGTCAATATATTTCTGCGCATATGATTTTTAGGTTGGCTGAAAGTAAACTTCCATGATATATCGTTAGTAGCTCAGATATAAAATGCTCTTTTAATAAGTAATAAGGAGTGAACCAATGAAAGCAGTTACTCTTAAAATGCTAGCCTTTATGACCTCCCTTGGTTTAATAATAGATCCGCTATTCGCAGCAAGTTATAATTTAAAGCCTATCGATCTACCTGTCGATGATAATCAATATGTTACTGTCTATGATGTTAGTGATAACAATGATTTAATTGGTGCTTATGAAGTTTGCAGAGATGAAAATAATTGTGTGCTTCATGGTTTTCTCTACGATAGCGGAGGAAAAATGATCGAATTAAAACCATTAAATGGGCATAATATTTCTGATCCTTTTAGCATTAGCCCATCGGGGAATAACATCGTAGGAAAAAGTTATGTCGAAAATTTTAATAATTCCCAGGCTATCTTATGGGACCTTAAAGGCAATGTGAAAAAGGTGTTGGCCTTACCAGAAGGTAGAAATTACAGTGGAGCGCATGCGGTCAATGATGAAGGTTATGCTGTAGGTTATGCCAATACAGGCGAGGATGATATCCATGCAACTTTATGGGATACCAAGAAAAATACCGTCATAAAAGAGTTGGAAATTGCTAATAATAACCGCTTTATGGGTATCATACCCAACGGTGCGGTCGGTGTAGGATATAGACAACTGGAAGAAGGTTCTGAATCTTACGCCGCTATAGTTTGGTATCCCGGGCAGCCACTCAGAGATTTTGAACGGCTGCCAGATGGACATTTTGTCAATGCATACGCTATTAATGATGCTGGTATTGCCGTTGGCGGAGCTGAAGATTCAGAATTTATTCCTCATGCGGTTTTTTGGAATAAAAAAGATGTTAAGTTAAACAATATGGGCGCATTGGAAGGTGATATAGGAGCCATTGCTGCTGATATTAACAACGCAGGGCAAATCGTTGGAATGAGTGGTGTTGTATTTGCACCAAGGGATAAGGGAAAGAGAAAGCACGAAGAGCGTTTATTTACTAAAAAACAAATGCAAGCCTATTATTCCCTTCAAAAAGATACGACGCGTGATCTTTGGCGTGGTTTTATATATGAAAATGGCAAAATGACTGACCTTAATGAATTAGTAGATGATATGCCTGAAGATGTGAGAATTGCTGCTGGCAATAAAATTACTCATAGAGGCACCATCCTTGCAGTAGCCCACAATATTAAAACTGGGGAATTATTTGATGTGCTATTAATTCCTAACAAGTAAAGAAAAGTCGAGCTACACTCGGGATGTCGGATGAGAAACAGGACAGGCATAATTTTTAATTGCGTTCTGAAGTCAATCTATTAGCAATAGTTACTTGTTTGAAGTCAGTAAGTAATTGAGCCACTTTAGCTTCAATCAGCTCTTGAACTAAATCAGAGGGTTCTTGTATTATTTGAGTGGCTAATATATGTGAAATTGTTAAAGGATAATAGAGGAAATTATTATTTCTAATAATTTCCTCTAATACATAAATAGACCTCTTTTAAAAAGATACCATTTAAGGTTAGTGACCTATTAGCTAAAAAGAGTAAATACCTACATCCTGGTGACGAATTGGGCGCCTTGTAGAGATACTGTTAAAGTAGTATCTTTATAACTTGATGTAAAAAGGGGAAATATAATGGTTGGGGCTAAAACAGCAGAAAAAAATGACGTTTTTTACGTGGTGTGCGAGTTAGATAGTGGGTTAAAAGACAGACTGCTAAACTCGCTGCCCCCTGAGCATTTAGATGAAATAAAGGAAGCTCTTGGGGTAACGGTTTTTCTTATCAAACGCCAACCTACGACTTCGATGATGACAAGTGGGGCATTACCTGTTTTACAAGATTTAGAAAGTGCTAAAGCACACCTACAATTAAAAGGGGTAAAGTCTCATGTTTTATTTGAGCTTAAATTTGTAGGGCAAAAAATGAAAAAGGGTGCTAGCGCTCACTTCATTGATGCAACGCAAATAAATGCTGAGCACATAACAGCTGTTTATTATAGTCTTGATGATGATAACAACCTTAAAATTGTATCTAAAAAAGATAATCTTAATACAAAAGCACATTTTGGAGTTTTCCATTAAATCCTTCTTTAATCTTAAGGTTAAAGATGGACACCAGCGAGTGGCACTGGTTATCTGTTCTTTTTTTCCTATCGCAATAAATTAAACTTCAATGTTATTTCATGCTTTTTTCTTTAATACTGTCTTAAAATTACTCCACCACCGTGACAGGGCAGGGAAATGACGAATGAGAAAGAGGACAGGCATAACTTTTGGATAACCAATCCCCTTCCTCACCGCAATCTTTAGGAGCAATAGGAGTATTAATAAATGGCTGTCCTGTTGCTTCTCCTTATTCTAAGATTTATTTTAGATGGGAGTGAGAAAGAGGACAGGCGTAATTTTTCTCTCTACATCGTCATCCTCGCGAAAGCGGGGATCCATCGGATAGTTAACATCGTATGGATCCCCGCTTTCGCGAGGATGACGATGTAGAGAGAAATACAAGAAGCGAGATAGGATAATTCTTTGATATAAGAGCTCTGCCTGTCCTTTTCCCTATGATTACTTGTTGCTGGGTATATGTGATTTCGGAACAGTTCCTTGTTGTGAAGTGGGTTCATGTGTCATGGTACTTAGCTCAAGGTCTCTTGGTTTACTGCTGCCGTTTACCCACGTGGCGCCAGTAACCATTAATTTTTTTACCATATTACTTGTTGGCTTTTTTTCTCTATACAGAAGATCATTTGATTTACTATTAGTAGAATCAATTTGACAGCACTCTGTATCATCAAGATTTACTTCCGTTAGCGCATCCTGTATTTTTCGCCATATTGCATCAGTACGAAATGCCCAGTGCTCTCCTACGATGCCTTGCTGCAATTTTTTTACTTTTTCTTTATCGCCCTTAGTGAGCGCAAATAAAGTCTCTATTATCTGTGTTCGATTATTGCTAGGGAAGAGTCCAAGAGTTAATAAAGGCAATGGATATGTATTGTCGTCCAGTCGTGATGGGGTTAATAAAAGATCATACATATCGCACTGCATATGTTGGGCAATGTCATGTAATGACTCTATACCTTTAAGATTATATTCAACACAGGCTTGCCTAAATAAATTTAAAAATAGTAAAGAAAAAGAGTTTACTGAAATCATGTTTTCAGGTGTATTAATTGTTGTCAAAAGATAATTAATGACATATTGATAGCTTTCTTTTTGTGCGGCAAAATAAAACCGCAAAAACTCAGGTATAGTTTGATTGGCCCAGTTAGTTTTGCTGGCGCCATTAACTGACCTGTTACTTGTCGTATCAATGTTAGAAATAATATCTCTGCGTTTTAAATAAGAAGTTGGATCAACATTTTCATCGCTATACATACTCATCGTGTTTGAATAAAAATCAGAGTTTCTCTCTTGGGTGTTTCTTTCCCCAAAAAGCAGTGGTAGGTGTTTGTTTTCTACTGCACACGCTAAGATGTCTTGCAGAGCATTTTTCCACTTTTCTATTAAGTACTGAGGCCCATCTTTATCATGGATGCAACGCAAAACTAGTGTTTGCAACACACCACATCGTAATTTAATGGTATCCGTTGAAAGTGGTACAGGATAAAGCTCAGTCAGCATAGTAGAAAATAATTCGGGTCTTTTTTTGATTATCGATAAGAGCAGCCCCATCGACCTAGATATTAAATTATAGTCTTGAGAAACCATCACTACTGTTAAAAAGATATTTGTTTCACCCTTAGGGGTTAATACGGGAATTGCTAAATCAGGATGACTGCCCAGTAACTTTTGCAATGCGCCCATTAATTCAGGCCATCGTCTTATATTATTTTGCGGTTCGTATTTTACCGTGGAGATACTATCTGTAGATGGTGGTGTGACAAGTATCATTTTTTGCCTAATAATTTCGAGTGCTTTTTCTGGCTCAGTTAACTGATGAGCATTTTCGATGACATAGCTCAAGCCATCAGGAGCTGCTGCAAACATCGACTCAATTATTGCATCACGATTCGACATATTATGTGGGTTATTTAAAAAAACAATAATATATTTTTGGAGTGGGTATGTCCTGAAAAGCTCATGGCTGTGGGCGTTTTTCCACTGTCTATTAAAAACGAGTTCCCTAACAAGAGGCTCCACCTCAGGATCTTGCGAAATAGCCTCTAATAGCTGGTTGCTATGACTAAATGTTGGTCTCTCGTTGTCACAAAGGAGACATAAGCTTCTAGCAATTAGTTTATTAGGCTCTAATGGTTTGAGGGCCGCGGATACACTCTCCTTAAGATAAGGTGCGCTTAGCTTGTCAATGTCTGTTGCTTTAATATATAGAAAAGCACGCGCCCTTTGGTCTTCTTCAAGTTTTGGGAAAAGTGCTAAAAGAGTTTGGATTATATTTATATGCTCATTATATTTCCCTCTATCTTGCATTGAAAATATATATAAAAATATACTTGGCAATATAATGCAATTCGGCGCCCTAATAAGTTCTTCTTTCCAAAATTCAGACATTTCATTGTCTGAAAAATAGGGTGCCATAGTTAAGAAAAATAAACCTTTCTCCAACGATGTAGATAAGTAAAAGTCCGCAATTTGGGCAGGCTTGACAACATTAATTGCGGCAGCATCGGCTAACAGCTCATAAAGGAGCTGCTCTTTATTATTGTTATTTGAAGAGGGATTATCCGATTGATTAAACTTTTCTAGCGATATTTTACTAATCCAAAAAGTAAGCGATGTGTTTCCTTTTGCAGCAGTAAGGTAAGTCAATAATGCTGTTATAAGGCGTGCCTTAGCGTCAAGTTCAAGCGTACGATCTGATAGTCGTGATCTTATTTCTTCAATCAAGTTACACGCAAAATCCCTTATTTGAGTGGGTATTGGATCGGCGGTAAGAAAAGCAATCAACTGCTCACAAGATAATAATTGAATTTGGATAAAGCGTTTTATAACTTGCACAAGGATTCTCTTTTAGAAGATGGTGTGCTTATGCTATGTTTTTAAAGGCTTTATTTCAAGACTTATTTTCGATAGGCATAATGTTTTGGTCTTCGTAGAGAGCGTGCTCCCCTCACCCTCGCAAGCTTCGCTTGCATTTCCCTCCCCCACAAAGGGGAGAGGGGTAATAGGTTAAAATCAATAACAAAAATGATAATCAACGCTTTTTAGGTTAATATTAAGCATCACAGTTTACTATATAAAAATACACCAGGGAGCCAACATGACCAATCAACCTAGCATACTTATTATGGCGGGCGGTACAGGAGGACATGTTTTTCCAGCATTAGCGGTGGCGGAGTTGTTGCAAGAGCAGGAAATTAAAGTTGAGTGGTTAGGAACTAAGCAGGGGATTGAGGCGCAAGTGGTGCCAAGGGCGAATATTACGTTGCATTATTTAACAGTGAGTGGACTGCGCGGTAAAGGTATCGTAAAGATATTAACAGCACCTTTTCAAATTTGTAGAGCGTTATGGCAATCGTGGCAGGTGCTAAGGCAAGTCAAACCCAAGGCAGTGATTGGTATGGGTGGATATGTTTCTGGGCCTGGTGGTCTGATGGCGCTCTTAACCGGTACACCATTAATTATCCACGAACAAAATACAGTCAAAGGATTAACCAACCGTATTCTTTCCCTCTTTGCTTCACGCGTGATGTCAGCTTTTCCCAATACCTTTTCTGCGCGGCTAAAACCCTTGGTCACTGGAAACCCCATTCGTCGCAACATTAGCAATGTGCCATTACCTGCCGAGCGGTTTGCAGGTCGTAAAGGGCCATTGCAAGTTTTAGTATTAGGGGGCAGCCAAGGCGCGCAATTTATTAATCAATTAATGGTAGATGTGAGTAGGATATTAGCACCGCGCCAGTTAATCACGGTTTGGCATCAAACAGGTGATAAATATTTCCAAGAGACAGAGCAAAAATACCAAGAGGCTAAAATTTCCGGTCGCATTAGCCCGTTCATCGTTGATATGGCAGCAGCTTATGCCTGGGCTGATATTGTTATCTGTCGCTCAGGTGCATTAACAGTGGCAGAACTATGCGCAGTAGGTGTAGGTTCTTGTTTAATTCCTTACCCTTATGCGGTGGATGATCATCAAACCAAAAACGCTCATTATCTTTCTGATGCGAATGCCGCGGTACTTTTTCCACAATCAGAGTTGACAATTGAGAAGTTGGTTGATTTACTGTGCCAGTTGGCCGGTGATAGGCCACAATTGTTGTCCATGGCAAATGCGGCACGTGCACTGGGATATCCTCAGGCTAGTGAGTATGTAGCGACTATTTGTAGGGAGATGTGTTGTGTCAGTGAGTAATCCTGTCGTTAAATTAAATTCAGTATCACCAGCAAGTGCTTTGATGCGTCGAATACGGCGCGTCCATTTTGTAGGGATTGGTGGCGTTGGTATGAGCGGTATTGCTGAGGTGTTATTAACTCAAGGCTATCAAATCTCTGGCTCAGACGCGACGGATAATGCTTCAACCCAACATTTAATGCAATTGGGTGCAACCATTTATCAAGGTCATGCAGCACAACATATTGCTCGCGCGGATGTAGTGGTTATTTCTGCCGCAATTAAAGACGATAATCCAGAAGTTATCGCAGCCAGAGAAGCGCGTATTCCGCTGATTTCCCGTGCCCAAATGTTAGCGGAGTTAATGCGGTTTCGTTTTGGTATTGCCATTGCAGGCACACATGGCAAAACAACCACAACCAGTTTGGTGTCCAGTTTATTAGCAGAAGGTGGATTAGATCCTACCTTTGTTATTGGTGGTAAATTAAATAGTGTGGGTACGAATGCAAGGTTAGGGCAAGGTCCTTATCTTGTTGCAGAAGCTGATGAAAGTGATGCTTCTTTTTTACTATTACAACCCATGATGGCTATTGTAACCAATATTGATAGCGATCATATGGCCACTTATGATGGGGATATTCATAAACTGCATCAAACATTTCTCGAATTTTTACACCATTTACCTTTTTATGGTTTGGCGATTATCTGCAATGATGATGTTGGTATTCGTGAAATTTTACCGCGGATCCAGCGGCCTGTTTTAACTTATGGGTTTAATGAGTCGGCTGATATTTGTATTACACATTACACGCAGCGCGGCTTACAAAGTGATTTTACCTTATGCAGACAGGCAACGGGTGAAACCTTTACTTTTACGGTCAATTTACCAGGCCGACATAATGTGAGTAATGCCACCGCAGCAATTGCTGTAGCATTAGAAGAGGGTGTGAGTGTTGAGGCGATACAACGAGCTCTATTACAGTTTGCAGGCATTGGTCGACGTTTTCAATTCCATCCCCAGCTACACACAACCAATGGCCATATCGATTTAATTGATGATTACGGCCATCATCCAACTGAAGTTAAAGCGGTGATGCAAACTTTGCGCGAAGGTTGGTCAGATAAACGTTTAGTTGTTGTCTTTCAACCCCATCGTTATACCCGCACCCGTGACTTATTAGATGATTTTGCTCTTGTGTTAGCGACAGCAGATGTTTTAGTGATATTAGAGGTTTATTCTGCTGGGGAGGCTCCTATTGCAGGCGCTGATGGTAGAGCCTTATGCCGCGCTATTCGTCAACGTGGCCAAGTAGAGCCTATTTTTATTGAATCCCCCGCTGAGTTAACCGCAACGTTACAACCGGTTTTGCAAGATGGTGATATCGTGTTAATGCAAGGCGCTGGAAATATCGGTCAATTAGCTGCTAATTATATTTCCCGCGGAGAAATTGGATAAGCTATTTAATCTTGGAATTGGCACAATCATTACTATGCCGTCATTGCGAGGAGCGAAGCGACATGGCAATCCAGGATAATCTCTGGATTGCCACGTCGCTTCGCTCCTCGCAATGACGGGGCAATATTAACTTATTAATGGGTCGTATCATGCTACAAAATCTTTCCATAAAAGGTACGTTATTATCCAACGAATCCTTACGTCGTTACAACACGTGGCGTGTAGGTGGTCCAGCGCAGTGGTTATATATTCCTGCTGATATTCCGGATCTTCAACAATTTCTCATGCAAATTGCCAGTATGTCCTTGCCAATTACCTGGCTTGGTTTAGGTAGTAATGTGTTAATCCGAGATGGTGGAATTCCAGGTCTTGTCATTTATACCCAGGGAGGATTATCAACCCTTGCTTTGGTTGAACCCTTATTATTACGGGTTGAGGCAGGTGTTCCCTGCGCTAAAGTAGCAAAATTTACTGTACGTAATCATTTAACAGGCGCTGAGTTTTTTGCAGGCATTCCAGGAACAATGGGTGGTGCATTGGCTATGAATGCCGGTGCTTTTGGTGCGGAAACGTGGCAATCGGTTGTTGCCGTAGAAACAATCAATCGCCAAGGACAAATTGCTAGGCGCAACGCCAGTGATTTTATTGCAGATTACCGCTCATTACAGGGATTAGCAGCAAATGAATGGTTTGTAGCCGCTTATTTACAGCTTACCCGTGATGATACCCAAACAGTAGAAAACAAAGTAAAAACCTTACTGAAAAAACGTAATGATAGTCAACCTATTGGAGAGCCGAGTTGTGGTTCGGTATTTCGTAACCCCCCTAAACAGTTTGCCGCGCAATTGATCGAGCAGTGCGGTTTGAAAGGAAAAACCATAGGACAAGCGCGTGTTTCACTAAAACATGCTAATTTTATTGTCCACGATGGAGAAGCATGTGCTCATGATATTGAAGCGTTAATTAATTTTGTGCAAGATACCATATATCAACAACAAGGCGTTTTATTAGAGCCAGAAGTAAAGATCCTAGGTATTGAATAAATTTTTTGTTTAATTAAATTTAATAATTAATGATTAATTTTTTGCAAAATAGTCGTGCATTTTTATAAAGAACCGCGTACACTTAGCGTGAAGGAAAATTCTAGCGAAGAGTAAAGAGGGATAACGCAAAGATGAGTCGCTTGCGATCACAAATTTGGCATACCATTCTTAGCTTGCTATTGCTGGCATTAACAGGTGTTTTAATTGCATGGGCTTATATGCAATATCAAAACCCAGATAGTTTACCGATTCGTCAGGTAAAGGTTGAGGGGGAGATTCGCCACCTCAAAAATGCAGAAATAGAACAAGCGATAGCACCCCTTGTTACCACTGGTTTTTTTACTTTACGTGTAAATAGAATTCGTCAAACCTTATTGGCCATGCCATGGGTTAAAGAAGTGACTGTGCGCCGCATTTGGCCTGATACTTTAGTTTTAAAGGTCGAGGAGCAAAAACCGGTTGCACGTTGGGGCAAAGATGCATTGGTAAACGAGGAAAGTAAACTGTTTTTCCCAAATAGTGGTAGCATTCCAACAAATTTACCTTTATTATTTGGCCCTGAAGAGCAAGTGGACGTAGTACTGAATCAATTTGAGTCTATGAATGAAGCACTAAAACCGCTGCAGGTCCAGCTGACACGCTTAACATTAAGCGAGCGCCGTGCGTGGGATGGTGAATTAGATAATGAGATTGTTTTGCGGTTCGGTCGTGATGCGGTAGATGAACGATTACAGCGCTTTTTGGTATTATATCCACAAATCGTTGGCCATCAAGCTCTGCAGAACATAAGTTATATGGATTTAAGATACACAAACGGTATTGCAGTTGGTGTTGGACCCGAGAATAACGAAAATTTTTGAAAAAATTGTAAAAAAATCAGAAATGTGACTATCTTTATACAAAAGATAGTATAAACTTATTGGAATAAACTACTACTTTTATTAGTGAGCCATGGATGAGACCATGACAAAGAAAACAGATAAACAATTAATAGTGGGCTTGGATATAGGCACATCCAAAGTGGTTGCCATTGTCGGCGAAATCACTTTAGATGGTTACGTTGATGTGATCGGTATCGGTCATCATCCTTCACGTGGCCTAAAAAAAGGTGTTGTCGTCAACATTGAAGCGACAGTCAGTTCTATACAACGCGCAATCGAAGAGGCAGAACTGATGGCTGGGTGTGAAATTCATTCCGCTTTTACCGGCATTGCCGGCAGCCATATTCGCAGCCTTAATTCACACGGTATTGTGGCAATTCGTGATAATGAAGTCACTTTAGCCGATGTTGAGCGGGTTATCGACGCTGCGCGAGCAGTTGCAATCCCCGCCGACCAAAAAATTCTGCATATTTTGCCCCAAGAATTCATTATTGATCAACAGGATGGCATTCGTGAACCTGTTGGTATGTCCGGCGTTCGTTTAGAAGCACGCGTTCATATGGTGACAGGTGCAGTGAGTGCGGCACAAAACATTGTAAAATGTGTACGCCGTTGTGGTTTGAATGTCGATGACATTATTCTTGAGCAGTTGGCTTCCAGTTATGCCGTATTAACAGACGATGAAAAAGAATTAGGCGTGTGCTTAGTTGATATTGGTGGTGGAACGACCGATATTGCTATTTTTACCGAAGGATCTATTCGCCATACTGCTGTGATTCCCATTGCAGGCGACCAAGTGACTAACGATATCGCTGTGGCGTTACGTATTCCTACACAAAATGCAGAAGATATAAAAATTAAACACGGTTGCGCACTGACTCAGCTAGCAAAAATGGAAGACAACATTGAAGTGCCAGCTGTTGCTGAAAGAGCACCACGCAAATTATCGCGTAAAACATTGGCGGAAGTTGTTGAGCCACGTTATGAAGAATTATTTACGTTAATTCAAGCAGAATTACGTCGAAGTGGCTTTGAAGATTTGATTGCCTCAGGTATAGTACTAACTGGTGGTAGTGCCAAAATGGAAGGTGTTGTTGAGCTGGCAGAAGAAGTGTTTCACATGCCAGTACGTTTAGGCGTTCCACAACATATCCGCGGTTTAGCGGATGTGGTGCGTAATCCAATTTATGCAACGGGCGTTGGATTATTATTGTACGGTCATCAACAACAAAAAGTACGTACTAGCGAATTTGCAAACAACAATTCCGGGCCCAGCGTATGGAGCCGGGTAAAGAATTGGTTTGCTGGGAATTTTTAGCTATATCCGTCGTCACTGCAGATTCATTGGCGATGGGTATATAGGTTTTTAAGGATAAATATTTTTGTATTATAGGGGGCTGCTATTATGTTCGAACTCATGGAAAGCTGTCAGCAAAATGCCGTTATTAAGGTTATTGGCGTAGGTGGTGGCGGTGGAAACGCCGTTGAGCATATGTTGCAACAGAAAATCGAAGGTGTGGATTTTATTTGTGCAAATACCGACGCGCAAGCATTAAAGCAAGCTACGGCTCAAATACGTATGCAATTAGGCTCCACCATTACTAAAGGTCTTGGTGCTGGTGCTAATCCTGAAGTTGGTCGACAAGCGGCTCAGGAAGACAGAGAGCGTATTCTTGAAGTATTACATGGCGCCGATATGGTATTTATTACTGCCGGTATGGGTGGTGGCACAGGTACAGGTGCTGCACCTGTTATTGCGCAAGTAGCAAGAGAAATGGGTATTTTGACCGTTGCTGTTGTTACAAAACCATTCCCATTCGAAGGCCGCAAACGGATGGAAATTGCTGAGCAAGGTATTCGTGAGTTAACACAACACGTTGATTCTTTAATTACCATTCCTAACCAAAAATTATTATCAGTATTAGGTAAAGATATTAGCTTATTAAAAGCTTTTGAAGCTGCTAATAATGTTTTACAGGGAGCAGTTCAGGGTATCGCTGAACTCATTACACGTCCTGGTTTAATTAACGTTGACTTTGCCGACGTACGTACTGTAATGCGCGAAATGGGCTTAGCTATGATGGGTACTGGCGTTGCTGTAGGTGAAAACCGCGCACGCGAAGCAGCAGAATTAGCTGTTGCAAGCCCCTTATTAGAAGAAGTGAGTTTACATGGTGCGCGTGGTGTATTAGTTAATATCACTGGCGGACCTAATGTATCGATTGGTGAGTTTGAAGAAGTGGGTGAAGTCATTAAAGGCTTTACTTCTGATGACGCTACAGTAGTTGTTGGTACGGTTATTGATCCGACAATGACTGATGAATTACGTGTAACTGTTGTTGCTACTGGCCTTGGCTCTGTGGAAAGCGGTAGTATTGGTGGCGTGCGTTTAGTTGAAAATACTAGACCCGATGGTTCTTTTGATTATCAACGCTTAGATAGACCTACCGTTATTCGTCGTCAAGCTGGCAGTGGCGCACGTCGTCCTGCACAACCAGTTGCACCGAATAATAATGAAGACGCGGGCTTGGATTATTTAGATATCCCTGCATTCCTCCGTCGTCAAGCGGATTAATTAAATGAGGTCTTTCGGGGCGTAGCGCAGCCTGGTAGCGCACTTGCATGGGGTGTAAGTGGTCGCTGGTTCAAATCCAGCCGTCCCGACCAACGTTTTGCTATCTCTTATTTAAAGGTGCTTCATAACGGATGAAGAAGACCAACCAATTTGCTTTATTGAAAAAACGACGCTTTGCACCTTTTTTTATTACCCAATTTCTAGGTGCATTTAATGATAACTTATATAAAAATGCCTTATTGATTTTATTAGCTGTAACTGGCTATAAATTAACTCACATTAATCCCAATTATCTGACCAACCTTACCGCTGTATTATTTATCCTTCCTTTTTTCTTGTTTTCTGCCACAGCAGGGCAATTAGCGGATAAATATGAAAAAAATCGGATTATTCACTACGTTAAAATACTAGAAGTGTTAATTGCCGTTTGTGCCACGATAGCATTTCATTTGACCAATATTTATTTATTATATATCGCATTATTTTTATTAGGTGTTCACTCAACGGTATTTGGCCCTATTAAATATGCTATTTTGCCGCAGCATCTTAAGAAAAATGAATTAATTGCCGGTAATGCTTGGGTTGAGGCCTCGACATTTTGCGCGATTTTATTAGGTACTTTGGTAGGTGGGGTATTAATTGCTCAAACTCATGGAGTATTATTAATATCGATATTAATGTTGACTTTAGCTATCATGGGTCTTATTGCAAGCTATGCGATTCCGCGTGCTCCTTCTTTTAACAAGACATTAAAAATGAATTGGAATCCCTTTACCGAAACGTATAACAATTTAAAAGGGATCCAAAAAGAACGCCCACTATTTTTGGCGATGTTAGGGATTTCTTGGTTTTGGTTTTATGGAGCTACCTTTTTAACACAACTGCCAGTTTTTACGTCACAAATATTAGGCGGTAATGTAGAGGTTATCACCTTATTATTAACGTTATTTTCGATTGGTATTGGTATTGGCTCATTATTATGTGATTATCTTGGCGAGGGAAAGTTAGAAATTGGTTTAGTACCATTAGGCTCACTAGGGCTTACCTTATTTGCTATTGATATTTACTGGGCAACACTTGATATGCATGCCATCACACAGGTTGGTGTATTCGAATTTATTTCTAAACTTAATCATGTCAGGATATTGATTGATATTTTATTATTAGGTGTTTTTGGTGGCTTTTATACTGTACCTTTATACGCTTTTTTACAATTACGTAGCAAGCCTGAAATGCGCTCACGGGTCATCGCCAGTAATAATATTTTAAATGCTTTATTTATGGTGATATCAGGTTTATTGGCAATAATTTTATTTTCAGTTGGCGTTACTATCCCTGAAATCTTTTTAGTGACAGCGATTTTAAATGCCTTAATCGCTGGTTATATTTATCGATTATTACCTGAATTTTTATTGCGATTTATTTTTTGGTTATTAGTGCATACTTTTTACCGCTTGCGCACCAGGGGATTGGAAAATATTCCTGAAACAGGACCTGTTATTTTAATTTGTAATCATGTGAGCTATGTTGATGCGTTAGTGATTGCAGCAGCTTGTAATCGCCCACCTCGTTTTGTAATGGATTATAGCATTTATAATTGGCCAATTTTACATCTTATTTTTAAAGCGGGTCATGCCATACCGATTGCACCTGCTCATGAAAATAAAGCATTATTAATGCATGCCTATGAGCAAATTGCCGCTGCATTGGCGCACGGTGAAGTGGTTTGTATTTTCCCTGAAGGACGATTAACCAAGACGGGCAGAATGAATCCGTTTAAACCGGGCATTATTAAAATGGCCAAAGACTCGAATGTGCCTATTATTCCGATGGGGACGCGTGGATTATGGGGTAGTATTTTTAGTCGTAATAAAAGACGTTGGAAGATTTTTAGTCCATTTCGCCAGATAGGGTTATATATTGGTCCAGAGGTATTACCAGCTCATGTAACGACAGATGAGTTATATGCTATTGTCAGTGAGCTTAAAAAAGGTATGCATGTGGATATGGAAAAGATAGAGGCGATTAATTTTGCGCAGCTGGGGTGAGGGAAATCTGTGAGCCAAGATGGATCCCGGATATTAAGTGTATCTAAGTTCGCTATGCTCACTAAGATACACTACAATTTCGGGAACCATTGCCTACCTCTGGACAACGGTTCCCGGAAATTACAGCCACTTAATGAGTGCATAGCACGAATTTAGTGGCTGTTATTATCCGGGATCCAATAAATCCGTAAGCAAAACACTTACGGCCCCACACTATACCGCTGCATCGTTTCTTGCAATAATTTATGATCCGGATTAGATTTTAAACTACTTCTCCACAACGCAATAGCATCTTTCTTATCACCAGCTGACCATAAAGCTTCGCCTAAATGGGCTGCAATTTCAGGATCTGGCATTAATGTTAATGCTTGTTGCAAATGATCAATAGCGGTTTGGGTTTTGCCTAAATGATATTCAACCCAACCAAGGCTATCAAGGATAATAGGATTATTTGGATCTAATTGATTGGCTTTTTGAATTAACTGTAATGCTTCATTATAATTGGTGCCGCTAATGGTTAATGCAAAACCCAAAGCATTTAATGCGGGAGCATGATTAGGTTGTAATTGTAATACATGGCGTAAATCCTGTTCAGCTAGATCATATTTTTTCAAATTCGCAGCAATAATCCCACGAAAATATAATAACTCAACATCATCTGGTGATTCTTTTAATCCTTGCCCAACAACTAACCAGGCAGCTTGTGGTTGTTGATCCGCAAGCAACAACTGTCCACTGGTTACATAAATTATTTTAGATTCATTAGGAAATAGCGCAACAAGTTGGTGTAATTCTTGAAGAGCAGAATCGGTTTGGCCTTCTGCCATTAAGATCATGACAATTTTAATATGAGCAGGCAAATAGTAGTTCTGATCTTGTACTTGATTATACCAGGCAAGTGCTTCATCAATGTTATGATTAACAAGGCTGATTTCGCCAAGGTAATAATTAGCCGTGCCATTGCTAGAGTCGATTTCTATTATTTCCGAAAAATATTTTTTTGCTTCATCCCATTTTCTTTCATTAAATGCTAGTTCACCAAGTGATAATAAGGCATCTTGTTGAAATAGGGGTGATGAGGTTAATGCCGCATATTGTTTTTTAGATAAATCGATTTGATTGGTTTCTTGTAATAATTCTGCATAAATCCATCGAATAGGGTAATTATCAGGTTGGCGTTTTATTTGAGCCGCTAAATATTGCAAAGCATCTTTTATTTTGTTTTCATCTAATAAGACTTGTGTTTTTAACACGATGGCTTGTAGCCAATTTGGATTGGTTTTTAAAGCTTGATCAAGATATTTATTGGCGATGGCATAATCACCGAGTTTTGAGGCGCTAAATGCCAGCATAAATTGGCTGTTACTGTTATTGGAATATTTATCATAGGCAGCCATAGCTGCAGTATAAAGATCTTCTTGCTCTTGGGGTTGATGGAGTTGGGATGCGATTAAAATTAAATAATCAGCAATATTATCATGATTAATTACATAAATTTGTTCTAAATACGGTACGGCAACGAGTGGTTGATGATTTTTTAATAGAAAAATAACCAGGAGTGCTTTTGGCTTTGCATCCTCTGGCGAGATTTTACTCCACCTGGTAGCAGCAGCTAATGCCACTTGGCTATTGTTTGCATAAAGAGCTATTTCGGTAGCTCTAGCACTCGCTTGCACCGAATTCAATTTTTCGCTGATATTAAGGTAAAGCTTGGCTGCCAAATCCAATTGTCCATTCTTAAAAGCAGTTTCAGCTAATAACGTTTGATATAGTAGATTCTGTTGTAATGCTTGTTGGTAGAGTTCCTCATCATGATCTGGCTGGATAGGGGGATGAGAATCCGCTACGCGACTACTCGTCGTTGAGCAACCCGTATTAAGGACACTAAGGGCAATCAGGGCTGCGATTGCGGTAGTTTTTATAAATTGTGCCATGGAAAATCCTATTTCTTTGTACAAAAGGACTATTTGCATTTATAATGCCAGCGGTGGTAAGCAATTTTACGTATTGGTGGCTATGACACTTCTCGCTTTTGGAATTAATCATAAAACGGCCTCATTAGAGACTCGGGAACATGTAAGCTTTACAGCTGACATAGCCCTGTCCGCTCTTTATGAGCTTAAGATGACAGGCCATGTGCTAGAAGCTGCTATTTTATCCACGTGTAACCGCACTGAAATCTATTGTACAACGAAAGATACTGAAGCTGTAATAAGTTGGTTTGCTAAAAACCGTCAAATTTCTTTATCGTTACTCGATAACTGTTTGTACCTCTATGAAGAGGCATCAGCCGTTGCTCATATGATGCGTGTAGCCTGTGGTTTGGATTCCATGTTATTAGGGGAGTCGCAAATTTTAGGTCAGCTCAAGCAATGCTATGGCTTGGCGCGACGCGCTGGGACTATTGGTAAAGAATTAGACCGTTTATTTCAAATGACGTTTGCTTTAGCAAAACAAGTGCGCTCAGAAACAGGGATTGCCGTAAATCCCGTATCCGTTGCTTATGCAGCGGTTAAATTATCGACACGGATTTTTACCTCTTTACCTGATGCCACGGTTTTATTAATTGGTGCAGGTGATACTATGGAGCTTGCTGCAAGACATTTAGCAGCACAAGGTGTTAAACGATTTATTGTGGCTAATCGTACTTATGAAAAGGCTAAAAAACTCGCTGCACGTTATGAGGGCGAGGCTATTTTATTGCAACAATTACCCGATTATTTAAGCAAAGCCGATTTATTATTTACTGCTACCAATAGTGTTTTACCTTTGATAGGTAAAGGCAGTATTGAACGTGCTTTAAAAGAGCGACGTCATCGTCCTATGTTTATGGTTGATTTAGCTATGCCACGTAATATTGAACCGCAAGTGGCACAACTCGAAGATGCTTATTTATACACGCTAGAGGATTTACGACGGGTAGTTGATGAAAATGTTGCCTCTCGTCATATAGCAGCGCAAGAAGCGGAAGTTATTATTACGCATTACAGTGAAGACTATATGATTTGGCGTCGCTCCTTACAAGCTGTAGGAAGCATTTGTGGTTATCGCGACTCAGCGATTCAAATTCGTGATCAACAAATTGAAAAAGCGTTACAGCAATTAGCTCAGGGGGCGAGTGCACCTTTAGTTTTATCGAAATTAGCCCATTCGTTAACCAATAAATTATTACATGCGCCAACTATTGCGCTTCGTACAGCGGCGGAGCACGATGAGCAAATCTTATCGCTATTAAGTCAATCCTTATTAAAATCAGGTGATTAAACATAAATGATGAAACCATCCATCGCTGCCAAATTAGAATCTTTGGTACAGCGGCATGAAGAATTAAGTATTTTATTAAGTGAACCCGATGCAATGAAGTCGATGGATCGTTTTCGTGATTTATCAAAAGAATATGCACAATTACAACCTTTGGCTGATTGTTTTCGCGAATATCAAAATGTATTGCAACAGTTAACAGAAGCCGAGGCTTTATTGCAAGGTAGTGATGACGATATGCGCGCATTAGTGCAAGAAGATTTAGAAAATAATAAAGTGCGCCAAGAAGAACTGGAATTAGAATTACAAAAATTATTATTACCCCAAGATCCAGATGATAATCGCAATATTTTCTTAGAAGTTCGCGCAGGCACAGGTGGTGATGAAGCAGCTATTTTTGCCGGTGATTTATTTCGTATGTATAGCCGTTTTGCACAATTATGTGGTTGGCAAGTGGAGGTGATAAGCCAGAGTGATGGTGAGCATGGTGGCTATAAAGAAATTATCGTGCGTATTATTGGCCAGGCAGTTTATTCTAAATTAAAATTTGAATCCGGCGCGCATCGCGTGCAACGTGTGCCACAAACTGAAGCACAAGGGCGTATTCATACTTCAGCGTGTACTGTTGCGATATTGCCGGAATTAGAAGAAATCGATGAGGTCGCTTTAAATCCTGCGGATTTAAAAGTTGATACTTATCGTGCATCGGGCGCTGGTGGACAACACGTTAATAAAACCGACTCGGCCATTCGTATTACCCATTTACCGACCGGTATTGTGGTGGAATGCCAAGATGAACGATCACAACATAAAAATCGTGCACGTGCTATGAGTTTATTACAGGCTAAATTATTATCAGCCGAACGCACTAAACAAGAAAGCGAACGCGCTCAAACGAGACGCAATTTAGTAGGCAGCGGTGATCGCTCCGAGCGTATTCGTACTTATAATTTCCCGCAAGGGCGAGTTACGGATCATCGGATAAATTTAACGTTATATAAAATCGATGCCATTATGGAGGGTGATTTAGCACCGGTTATTGAACCGTTAATGCGAGAGTATCAGGCGGATTTATTAACAGCGTTGGGTGAAGGGTAACTCCTCATAAACCCCTCTCCCCTTGTGGGAGAGGGAAATGCAAGCGCAGCTTGCGAGGGTGAGGGGGGAGCTACGAAGAAAGAAATATTATTTCACCACGATCCTTTCTTCGTAGCTCCCCCTCACCCGCCCGAGCTAAAGCGCGGTCGACCTCTCCCACGAGGGGAGAGGTGGGAAAGTGGGATATAAACTTCGATATATAGAAATAAAACATGATTAAACTTCGCGATCTCCTCCAACAATCAGAAAAAGAAATTCCCTCCGACACACCGCGGCTCGATGCGGAAATATTATTAGCACATTGTCTTGCGGTTCCACGCAGCTATTTATTTACTTATCCTGAACAACTGATTACAGATGAACAATACCAACAATTTTCCATTTTATTAAACCGTCGCAAATTAGGCGAGCCGATTGCCTATATCACAGGACATAAAGAGTTTTGGGGATTAAATTTATTATCCACCAATGCAGCATTAACACCGCGCCCTGAAACGGAATTATTAGTTGAGCGTGTATTAGCTTGTGCCCCAGCCCAAGCCAGTATTTTAGATTTGGGGACAGGCACAGGTGCTATCGCATTAGCGTTAGCAAAAGAGCGACCACACTGGCAAATTATTGCTACAGATATTTCTAAAAAAGCGTTAGATTTGGCGGAGAAAAATGCGCAGCAATTAGCACTAAAAAATATTACCTTTTATCAAGGCGATTGGTTTTCAGCATTGCCTGCCCAGCAACGTTTTGATGTTATTGTGAGCAACCCGCCCTATATTGCAGAAGATGATCCGCATTTATCGCATCCTTCTTTAAAATATGAACCTTATAATGCATTAGTCAGCGGTAAAGATGGATTAGATGCCATTCGATTGCTTATTGCTAAAGCAGCAGATTATTTAAAGCCCAATGGCTATTTATTAATAGAACATGGACATGATCAATCCGCGGCAGTTGTAGGGTTATTAACTACCGCGGGATTTATTACAGAGGTATTTTCTGATTATCAAGGTATTATTAGGGTAGCACAAGCTACATTCCCGACGTAGATGTCGGTACTCGCTTTCTTCCAAACAAATCCTTAGGTTGAAGAATATCGATTTGTGCATCTAATTCTTTAATTTTTTCATCAATCTTTATCTGTGCAGGCGTTCTATTATCCAAGTTCTTATGAAACCACGTGGTGGTATTGGGAAGATGAATATTAAAAGGCGAGGTGGTTTTTAAAGTTGATAATGCTTCTTTAGTCTGTTGTCTTCGTGCAACTTTTGCTATGACGTCATTACCTGTTTCTATTTCCTTAATATAACTCTCCATTTCTGCTAACAATCGAGGTAATACTTGCTCATAACCATATGTAACCATTATTTCTGTTGCAGCAGCTGGGATCTCAGGGAATAAGGCGCCATCGATACGCTGCTCCTTGAAGGTATTAATACATGTAACATACGCGTTTATATGCGTAGTAAAATCAAAAGGCGCTGCAGGATCATTTCGAACAAGAGGTGCAGGCAACCTCAGTAAATTGATAGCTTCTATATGGCGCTGTATTTCTGAAGCATTCACTGTTGTGCCAAGGTTAGGGAAGCTTTGAATAACAGGTAAGACTCCTCTCTCATTCAATGTTATCCCTCGTTGCGTTGTCGTAATGTCAGCTGTAGTAAACACTTCTTTTGCAAAAGTCATTCTGGCTGTCTCTAGATCTTGAAGAGTAATCTTTGCTTTATTCATTAATTTAAATAAATTTGCGCGAACCTCACGATGGTCTGGCGTAAGCGTATTTTGATTAAGTAGCCAACTGCGAATAAGTTCTGTTTTATAATTTGGTGCTTTAAATACCATTACTGATGAACAATCATTAAAATGGATGGCACAGAGATTGTATAAGAAATCACGCAATGGCATATTATCTGGGCAGGAAATACCAAGAGTAGCAAGCGTTCCACGTAGTATAGCTACTTCAGCAGTTATGTTGTTGTACTGTGGATCACTTATTATTGTTTCCAGAGTAAATCGCTCTTGTTGATTCTCGGTTGGTGCCGGAAGGAATGCTTTTAAAAAAGCAAGGGTGTTTTCTGGATTCAAAGGTATAACTTTATGAACGGGACCTAGATTCGCTATTGATTGAAAAGGAGCAATATAATCATCCCATAAGAGCATAAATTTTGTGGGGTTAGTTAATGTATATTTTCCAGGTAAGTTTGCTTTCATCTGTTGTCTTGCTATCAATAAACCAGATGCCGACTGGATAGAGCCAAAAGACATGTAATTATCTATAAAGCTTTCAAGCGTAATGGGATTAGCATGCACATTTGCTTTGAATAAAATCTTATTCATTGCCTCAATAATTTTTCCTATTGCTCCTTGTACAGCCGTATTTCTTCTTGTTGCTGCTGTAAATATCGCTCTATCAATCCCAACATTTATCTCATGCAACGATTTATGATGTACAAATGGTTGTAATGCATCATTTTGTAAGGTTATTTTTCTCTGATGTACAAGAATAGTTTGTAGTCCATGTCTGCTAGTGGCCGTATAAGTACCGCTGGAATCCGCTGTTTGGGTTGCAAACTCTCTCCAAGCACCATCGGTTAGCACCAGAACGATATCATCCGGGGCTAACTCCATATGAAGTTGGGTAAGGTGATGTTTTTGATAACCATGTAGAGCAGCAGTGTCGATTAAACCGCTGATAGGTGTAGGCGCATAGGGAGACTTCACTCCATTTCGTTCGATAGCATAAGTCATGGCGCCTGTTTGATCTTTAATATTACCGTCAGCACCGACCACGACGATCATACCCTTACCCATATTACCAATATGTGCATAATATTTGCCATTAGCTAATAACTGTACATGACAAGCAGCCATGGTGGATTGAGCTTCATTATGCTCTCTTGCTGCTTGGCGAAATGCGTTGGCCAGATCTCTAATAGGCAAATTTTCATTTACAAGAGTAACAGGCTGGGAAGCTTGAGCTAAGGCAAACTGGCTACCGACTTGTTGCGCTATGGTGGCATTTATACCATTAGGATCGCTAGTTACAGCAAAAGTAAATTGAGTGGGGAGACCAGTTGCAGCATTGAATTTTATAAACGCGTTTTGGGCTTCATACAAAGGGAATAATTTTTTTTTGGGCTCTATTAGTGTACCGTGTGCTCGGCTTTCAAGAGAGGATAAATGTGCGTTGTCACTTGAGGCAGCAATATAGGCACAATAGGGAAATGATTCAAAAAATTCTCGGTGTGATTGCAGTACGTTAAGGTGTGATCGGCTGGTTAGTAGATGACTGTCGGTGCTAGGCGTGCCCGCGATAGATAAGACTACATTGTTTGGCATGATGGTATTTCCTTTAAAAGGTATAAATAAAAGTTAGCCTTGATGTTGCTTTGCTCCCTCAAGGCTACAGGTCCCTAAGTTATTTCAAAACCAATCGATAGGTGAAAGCCTTGATTTAGGCGTCAGCGCTTTTATTTCAGCCTCTAATTGTTTGACTTTCTCATCTATTTTTATTTGCGAAGGTGTTCTACTATCGCGTGTTCTTAGCAACCATGTAGTGGTACTTGGAGCTTGAATAGTAAAAGGTGATTCGCCTCGCATTTGTGATAATACTCTTACAACGGTTTGTAATCGCGTGACCCTAGTATCGTCGGCGGTTGCTACTACTCCAGCTCCAGCTGTTGGATTGGGTGCTTTTGCAATGTACCTCTCCATTTCCGCAATAATTTTAGGTAATAGCTGTTCATTACAATAAGTTGCTACCACTGTGCTAGCAGCAGTCCTAATTTCAATAGGCTGTAAAGTTGCACCCTCGCCAATACAGGTTGCTATAAATTGAGTGATGTTCTCAATATAAGAACTCACTATTTGGGTGGAAACATTTATAGGCCTATTAAAAGTATCTTGCTGGGGAAGCAGTGGGAATTGTGATAGTCCTTCAATGACTCTTATAAAACCATGTAGGCATAAACCCCCCTGTGTCTCATATAGACGGTTATAAATATTAGGATAACTCTCATGTAATAGTACCGCTGCTGAGTCAACATCTTTTTTAACCCCGTTCGGAGTAATTTGCTCAGTAGTATAACGTTCCGCTGCTAAAGTATCTCTAGCAGTATGTAAATCATCCGTAGTAATCTCTGCTTTAACCATTAATTTTAATAATTCCGCACGAACAGCAGGATCTGTGGTCGTGATCCAACTGCGGATAAGCTCTGTTTTATAACAGGGCACTTTAAATACCATCACTGATGTACAATCACCACGATGTGTATGAAAAAGATCTGCTAAGAAATCAGTTAAATAAGATTGTTCTTGATAAACTGTACCATCGCCACCGGCAGTCATATATAATTTTTGGATTGTTGATCTTATTTTTTTTCCTTCGGTTGTCTTTAAAAGATCATCTAAAGTACATTCGCGCTTAATTTGTGCCGAAAGTGGCGATAGTAATGTCCTTAAAAATGCAGCTGTATTATCAGTGCAAAAAGGAATAAATTTCCAAAGTGGAGATGCGGTCTTGTTTTGAATATAAGAAGAGTACTCTTTCCATAATTGCAAAAGATCCTTCGAATCTAGATCATACCCTGCAGTAACTAAGTCCGCTTTTATGTTAGCTCTCGCAACCCTTTTTTTCTTGGGCTGATCTAACTCATTTAAAGGTAAATTATTTACAAACTGTGCAAGTGTAGGATGTTCAAAATGCTGTCCCAAGAATAGTTTATTAAACGCATCCATTGTACGCTCTGCAATATCACCTAATTCATTATTGTTGGTTATAACAGAATTAAATATTGCAGTAAGGAGTCGCGTATTAGTCTCATGCAACGGTATATTTGCACGAACGTATCGATAAAGTGCGTCGGGCTTTAATGTGGTTTTTTTCTGCTTTATTTCAATAGTTTTTGTTTGCTGTACTAGTGCAATAGCAGGATGATAAGTATAAGAACCAATTGATCCCATTGTAACCTCAGTATCAAGCTCTGCAGTTGCACCGTCGGTTAGTAGTAGAACAACATCCCCATCTGCCAACTCCCTACTGTGTTGTGTAAGATGATTTTTTCGGAAGCCCTGGGCTCCATCAGAGGATAGTAAACCGGTAATAGGTGTAGGACGGTAAGAGGCGCCTTGTCCTCCCATAAAATAGGATGTTGCACCTGTTTGATATTTAATTTCACCATCGGCGCCCACCACAACAACCATGCCATCACCAACATTACCAATATGTGCGTAATATTTTCCATTGGCTAACAATTGCACATGGCACGCTGCTAAAGCACTATCTCCGCCATTAAATGTAACAGCTTGGCAATATCGTGCGGCATCATGAAATGCTGGTGTCAAATCTTTAATGGGTATACCACTAGATTGTAGAGTGACTCTTTCATTTTCCCTCTGGGTAACAAAATGCTCGCTTACAGCAGCGGCTGCTAGAGCTATAGCTGCATGGACCTGAGGGTCGGGATCATGCCCTAAACCATCAGCTACTGCTAAGCTAAATTGGGTGGGAATACCGGTGTATGGATTTATCTTTATGTAAGCCGCTTGAGCATCCAACAACGTGCCTTTATCTTCCTTTACCCTAACTTCGTCAGCACTTACTTCACTGGTAGGCATACTGCTGTAAGTAGAATGGCTAGCGGCAGCTACGTAAGGAGCAACAGGCTGGGGTATAAAATAGGCTCCACGATTATGGTCTTCTTGTACTGCACCTTGCGTGGTCATTATAGGGTTGAGAGTATAAGGGGTATTTTGTATAAGAAGTTTTGGGTTAGGCATGAGGACGCTTCTCCTAAATAATCAAGTAATGGGTTGGAGTGCTGACGCAATTTTACGGGTTTTTTGTATTATTGACAAGAGGATGGTTTCGTTATGAGAACCCCCTTGCCTCTCCCCTCCGTGGGAGAGGGGTTTTAGAAGCAGGGCGTATGAGTTCAATGCCCAAAGCTAGAAAAAAGCCCTGGTTTCGGTGTAAGGGCTTTTATTTCAGCTTCTAGTTTTAGGATTTTTTCATCGATTTTTTTTTGTGAAGGGGAGCGGCTATCCCACGTTCTTTGCATCCATGTTGTGGTATTAGCAGGTTGTTTAATGGCGAAAGGCGATGTATCTCTTAGTTGTTGTAATATTTCCACAACTGAGCGTCTACGTAGAACATTTGTATTGGCAGGCAGTGGCGAGGCAGCATTGGCTGATGCTGTCTCCGCAATATACGCATCCATTTCCACAATAAGTTTAGGTAATACTTTTTCACTGCAATAAGTTACTAACATTTCTGTGGCAGCAGCTTCCATGATGGGAGATTGAACTAATCCTCCATTAGTAATGCAGGTGGTGATGTAAGCAGCAATACCTGTTGTATAGGCTGCTATGCGTTCGGCCGCTGCATAATCTGCAGCTATATCTGGACGTTCAAGACGAGCAGGTAATTGTAATCCAGCAATAGCATTTATATAGGCAGCTATTTGTGATTCCTGAGCTAATCTCTGAAGAAACTGATATCGGGGTTTTAAATTTAAAGAGCCTGATGCATCATATCTTTTTCCTGCAGCAGCACCTCCTAATGCTTGAGTATAATCGTCAGTATTGAAAATATAGCTTTCTGTTTCTAACGTATTGCAAGCAGTCTGTAAATCGGTAGCAGTAACGCCAGCTTTAAACAATAACTTAAATAAATTTGCTCGAGTTTCAGCGTTATCATGCTCCACGATCCAATTGCGTATTATCTCTGTTTTATAAGAAGGTACTTTAACTATCATTACCGAAGCACAATCGCCGCGAGGAATATTACAGATGTGTTTTAAGAAATCAAGTAAAGGCGAATTACTTGTCCATTGGATACCTTGATATTCAGGGTTAAAAAATAGGTCTCTTATTACTTCTGCTGCAGCTCGTAGTTCGTGTGATCCAAGTATGTAGTTTAATGTCAGTGGGGAGGCAGTATATTGTTGCATGAAGGCTGTTAGAAAAGCATTTGTAGTTTCAGGACATAAGGGTAAATGTCTCCAAATCTCATTTATTTTAGAAGTAAAGAAAAAAGAGATATACTGATTCCATAAAAGAAAAAAATGTGCGGAATTATGTAGCTGGTATTCCTTAGCCAGATTCTCTCTTAATGCTTGTCTTACTTGATTTTTTTGCTGCTCTGTCGATATATGGGTGAGAGGTAGAGTTTCTATAAAATTATCAATCGTAAATTGGGTTTTTGCAAAAAGGGGGCTAGAAATAGCGTCAATAAGGGTTACTATACCACGATGTAGGTAATGATTTTTATCATTAGCACGTGATAATATGCCGCTAGCAACTCCCCTATTAATATCCGCTATTGACCTGCCCACCCGTACACACTGTTGTAACGTGTGTGGTTTTAACATCATTTTTTTCTGATGTATATTAACAGTGATAGGAGCGGTTTCTCCGTCAGGAGTATAAGTATAAGTTGCAGATGAAATAGGGAGCTTCTCGGTTTCTAATTCCTGCCAAGCACTATCAGTTAATATCATAATGATATCGTTCGTTTCTAATTCCATATTATGTTGTGTCAGGTGATGTCTTTGGAATGCGCGGGCAGGATCGGTTGTGCATAAATCATCAAGTGTTGTAGGAGCATATTGGGGCACTGAATGGGTAGCATCAGTAATAGCATAGGTTATTGCACCACTTTGGTATTTAATAGTACCGTCCGGGCGCATTACAACAATCATATTATTTCCGATATTACCCATGTGAGCATAATATCTTCCATTTGCTAATAACTGTAAATGACAAGCGCCCATGCTACTTCCAAATCCGGAAAGCATTTCACTTTTTGTTTTTGCTGCTTGGCGAAAGGCGGGTGTCAAATCTTTAATGGGAAAGCCCGAGGCTTGCAAAACGATGGCTTCATACTGTCTTTTGATAACAAAATCGTAAGTTATAGTAGATGTTGAAAAAACCAATGCATCAATTTCATCTGGGCGTGGGTTTTGATGTGCGCTGTTAGCTACTGCAAAAGAAAATTGGGTGGGAAGCCCCGTCGCTGAATTTATTTTTATAAAAGCTGCTTGTACATCAGTTGAGGTGTCGACGGCTTTTTGAAAAGCAACCTTTGTGGTGTTAGTGGTTATGTGGCTTGTAGGATAAGAAGTCTTGGTATTGGTACTAAAAGCAGTTATATAAGGCGAATAGGAATAAGGCATAAAATATTCATTGCATGCTATTTCCTCCTCTAACCTGCTTTTTGGTAGTTCAGTCGGGTGGGGAATAGTGGCAGTAGATTTTTTTATAATTAACGGTTGTAGATACTGAAGCGTCATTATCAATTACCTCAATTAATTCAAAAATCGGTTGGTATTCTAACGAAATGGTATGGTGTTTTAAGAGGCTTGGCAAGAGGCGTAACCCCTCTCTCACAAGGGGAGAGGTAAGGTTCTCTCAGCCCTCTGTCTTTCATTTAGTAATTAGGCTAAACTTTAGGTAACTTTTTATTGTTTCTAGCTTTCCTCTTATAATATGGAGAAGGAACTCTATCATGCGGTTGTTAATTATATTAACTGGGTTATTACTCAGTTTTTTTTCCTCCACTCATGTCATTGCAAATGATACTCAACAGGTTATTCCTGCGGTGGACAAGGCTATTCAAAAAATATTAAATGCCACGCGCTCGCCTGGCGCAGCCGTTGCTATTGTGCAAAATGATAAAATTGTATTCCTGAAAGCATACGGTGTGCGTGCGGCGGGTAAGCCTGAAAAAATTGATGTGAATACGGTGTTTCGTTTAGCTTCCGTATCAAAAGGGTTTAGTGCGGAGTTAGCTGCCTTATTAGTTGAGGATAACCTTATTGAATGGAATGATCCGCTCGTAAAATATATCCCTGATTTCTCTCTACGCTCGTCAGGGCAAACCGAATCGGTGACGCTGCGTCATGTGCTTAGTCATTCGGTAGGTCTCCCTGCGCATACCTATGACAATTTGTTAGAAGCCAATGTACCTTATGCTGATATTTTAACGCGCTTGCGACAAGTGCACCAAGTTTGTGCTGTAGGCAAGTGCTATGGCTATCAAAATGTGGCTTATAGCTTAGTAGGTGAAGTAGTGGCTATTGCAACAGGCCAAGATTTCGGTCAAGCTATGCATGATCGAATATTTGTACCACTAGGAATGAAGAATTCATCGGTGGGTTTAGATGGCATCATGGCCGAGTCTAATCGTACCGCGCCCCACGTGCGCGTGAAAAACGGTTGGTTAGCTGTAAAATTTAAACCCTCTTATTATCGCGTTGCTCCTGCGGCAGGTGTGAATGCGAGTATTGCTGATATGGCACAATGGTTACGTGCTCAAATGGGTGGGCGACCTGATGTCATTTCCAGAGAAATTTTGGCTGCAGTGAATACCCCTTATGTAAGAACACCTGAAGAAGTGCGCGGTGCTCCCTGGCGTAATGCGAGGTTGCGCGATGCACATTATGGGCTGGGCTGGCGGATATTTAATTACTCAGGTCATAAATTGGTTTATCACGCCGGGGGCGTGCAAGGATATCGCTCAGAGATGGCGTACTTACCTGATAAACGTATAGGCATTGTGTTATTATCCAATTCAGACGCTCGTTTTAGTGGTACCGTTATCCCAACCTTTTTAGATACGTATTTACAATTGCCCGCCAAAAAACCGGTACAAGTGGCAAAGAAATAAAAGTGAAAAACAATGGAACAAGAGAAGCAACAAGTGGCTCAGCGCCCACCGCGTGGTTTTTATTTACTGCCTAATTTATTTACAACCAGTGCATTATTTGCCGGTTTTTACGCTATTGTCGCGGCAATGAAAGGAGTATTTGATGTTGCTGCCGTTGCCATTTTTATCGCGATGATATTGGATGCATTAGATGGTCGTGTCGCTCGATTAACCAATACTCAAAGCAGTTTTGGTGCTCAATATGATAGTTTATCTGATATGGTTTCGTTTGGTATTGCACCTGCATTAGTAGTTTATAGTTGGGCATTAGGTCCGTTAGGGAAAATAGGCTGGTTAATTGCTTTTTTCTACGCGGCAACGGCGGCATTACGTTTAGCGCGATTTAATACCCAAGTTGATAAGATCGATAAGCGATTTTTTATTGGATTGCCATCACCTATCGCCGCAGGGGTGATTGCGGGCATGGTGGCAGTTGGTCATCAAGAAGGTATTGAGACTAAAAGTTTGAGTGCTATTATTGGTAGCGTTGCATTTATTGTTGGTGTGTTAATGGTCAGTAATGTACGTTATTACAGTTTTAAAGATGTTGTTTTGCGTGGCAAAGTCCCTTTTATTGCGCTGCTAGCTGTGGTGCTTACCATTGTTACTATTGCCGTTGACCCGCCGATTGTATTATTCTCCCTTTTTTCTCTTTATGCTTGTTATGGCCCTGCTTGGTCATTATGGCGTTTGTATAAAAATCGACGTTTAATGCGTCGATAAGAATGATTAGTATTTAAATGAACGTAAGTGATTTTTCTTTTGATCTTCCCGCAGAATTAATTGCGCAATATCCTTTGCCTGAGCGATCAGCAAGTCGTTTACTCACGCTTGATGGAAATACAGGAGTAATCGCGCATCATTCTTTCAAAGATATTTTGCAATTTTTACAACGTGGTGATTTATTGGTTTTTAATGATACGCGAGTTATTCCCGCCCGTTTGCATGGCAAAAAATTAAGTGGCGGAAAAATAGAAGTATTAGTTGAGCGTTGCCTAGATGCACATACCGTATTAGCCCATGTGCGTAATAGTCGTTCGTTAAAAATAGGCGATCATATTATTTTAGCGGATGTTCTTGAAGCAAAAGTGATGGGCCGTGAAGAAGATTGTTTAATTCTCCAATTTCTTGATGAACGGCCTATTATCACATTGCTCGAACAATATGGGCATATGCCATTACCGTTATATATTAATCGTGAAGATGAGCTGGTTGATAAAACACGCTATCAAACTGTTTATAATCGCTATCCTGGCGCTGTTGCTGCGCCAACAGCAGGATTACACTTTGATGAAACACTCATGGCAGCTTTAGCGGAAAAAGGGGTTAATAAAGCCTTTGTGACATTACATGTTGGCGCTGGTACCTTTCAACCCGTGCGCGTGGATAATATTGAAGATCATGTGATGCATCAGGAATGGGTTCAGGTGTTACCAGAGGTTTGTGAGGCTATAGCCTTAACAAAACAACGGGGTGGGCGAGTGATTGCTGTAGGTACCACCAGTGTAAGAAGTTTAGAAACAGCGGCGTTAAATGGCGGGATTAAGCCGTTTGAAGGAGAAACCAAGATTTTTATTTATCCTGGTTTTCAATTTCAAGTGGTCGATGCTTTACTCACCAATTTTCATCTACCACAATCTACGTTAATGATGTTAGTGTGCGCTTTTGGCGGTTTTGATGCGGTGATGGCCGCTTACCGAGCGGCAGTAGTGGAAAAATATCGCTTTTTTAGTTATGGTGATGCTATGTTTATCAACCGTCGGTTATAATCTAGGGGCGGTGAGAGGTCCCGATGGTAGGACATAAGTAAAGTATATTAAAAACCGAGAGAATTTCATGTTACATAAATGGACATTATTAATCGCACTCTCTTTATTGCTGACAGCGTGCTCTGGCAATAAAACCCTTGCTCCTGTATCGGACATTAGCAAGCCGCCACCGCAATACGAGGGGACACATGTCGTCCTTAGAGGCGAGACATTGTATACAATTTCATGGCGCTATGGCCGAGATTTTCGTGAGCTTGCGTCCATTAACAACATTCAATCACCTTACACAATTTACCCGGGTCAGAAAATTGAATTAGCGGGAGATGCTGCTCCAGCACAGCCAATTTCTTCTGCGGCAATATCATCTGAACCGAAATGGACAACTATTTCGTCAAATGTTGCGTCAACGCCAACACCGTCAGCAACACCTGCAACACAACAAACTTCAACGCCAATCGCTGTTGTACCAGTAGTTAGTACACAAGGAAAGGGTACTTGGTTATGGCCTTCTAATGGTAAAGTTGAGCGCGGTTATTCTTCGCAAAATAATGGACTTGATATTGTCGCCGCTGAAGGTTCGCCTGTTGTTGCAACCGCTGCGGGTGAAGTTGTATACAGTGGTAGTGGCTTGCGTGGGTATGGACAATTAATTATTATTAAGCACGATGAACGTTATTTAAGTGCTTATGCACATAATCGCGTGTTATTAGTTAAAGAAGGTGATAAAGTAAAAGCGGGTCAAGAAATTGCTGAAATGGGCAAGAGTGGCACTGATACTGTAAAACTTCATTTTGAAGTTCGACAAGAGGGCAAACCAGTTGATCCATTGCTATTCTTAGCGAAAAAGGAGTAGCATAGTAACTAGATGCATCAAAAAAATTCTAAGGAAAGAAACTTCATAGTGAGGTAAAACCATATGGCTATGGCGGATAAATGGAATGTCCAACACGATGTAGCAGAAGCAGAACCATCTGATTTTGAAGATGGGGAGCTACTGGCATCAGATGATGATGATGATGAAGAGGAATTAACAGATGAAGATGGAGAGTTAGTTCTCGCTTCTGAAGACGATTCTGCTGAAGCGCGACCAAAAGTTGATGATGGTGAGTATGACTTATGTCGTAGCACGATAGGTGCGCGCAAAGTGATGGATGCAACCCAACTTTATTTAGGTGAGATTGGATTTTCCCCTCTATTAACTGCAGAGCAAGAAGTCTATTATGCCCGCAAAGCATTATTAGGCGAAGATGCTGCTCGCAAGAGAATGATCGAAAGTAATTTACGTTTAGTCGTAAAAATCGCTCGTCGCTATATTAATCGTGGGTTACCTTTACTAGATTTAATTGAAGAAGGTAATTTAGGACTCATTCGCGCTGTCGAAAAATTTGATCCGGAACGTGGATTTCGTTTTTCTACATATGCAACGTGGTGGATCCGTCAAACGATTGAACGCGCGATTATGAATCAAACGCGTACTATTCGCCTACCTATTCACGTTGTGAAAGAATTAAATGTTTATTTACGTGCTGCCCGTGAGTTATCACAAACACTAGATCATGAACCAAGCCCCGAAGAAATTGCTGATTTACTGGATAGACCATTACAAGACGTCAAACGTATGTTAGGACTGAATGAATGTGTGGTCACATCAGTAGAAGATCCTTTAGGTGCTGATTCGGATAAAACCATTCTTGATACGTTGGCTGATGAACATATGTCAGATCCAGCGGATTTATTACAAGATGAAAATTTACGTGAACATGTTGATATTTGGTTAACCCAATTAACTGAAAAACAACGCGAAGTGGTAGAACGCCGTTTTGGTTTACATGGTTACGAAGCAGCTACTTTAGAAGAAGTTGGCAATGAAATCGGTTTAACCCGCGAACGCGTCCGCCAAATCCAAGTCGAAGCGCTCAAACGTTTACGCGAGATTTTGGAAGAGCAGGGTTTATCACAGGATTCACTGTTCTCGTAGTTACTATCATAACCTCGTTGGTATAGCCCCTCTCCCCTTGCGGGAGAGGGAAATGCAAGCGCAGCTTGCGAGGGCGAGGGGAAGGCTACGAAGAAAAAATCCTATTTTCCTCACCATCATTTCTTACGTAGAAAGATCGCACCCCTCACCCGCCCGCGCAAAGCGCGGTCGACTTCTCCCACAGAGGGGAGAGGTGAGGCATACAACCCTCAAATCTTCGTGACAACAGTGGCTGTCCGTGTAAAGACATCCTCCCCATCTTTTGTTAATATAGTCACTTCTTAATTCCCCAATCACGAGGTTAATGATGGCTTTAATTTCTCTACGGCAATTACTCGATCACGCGGCAGAACATGGTTATGGCGTGCCAGCATTTAATGCCAATAACATGGAGCAAGTGCATAGCGTTATGCAAGCGGCAGATGCAACCGATAGCCCAGTGATTATTCAAGCATCTGCAGGTGCGCGTCAGTATGCCGGAGCGAGCTTTATTCGTCATTTAGTGCTTGCTGCATTAGAAGAGTGGCCACATATCCCCGTTTGCTTACACCAAGATCATGGTGCATCCCCTGCGGTTTGCCAACGTTCTATTCAATTAGGTTTTTCATCCGTGATGATGGATGGCTCCCTCATGGAAGATATGAAAACACCTTCTAATTTTGAATATAACGTGAAAACAACTGAGCTTGCTGTAGAAATGGCTCATGCTTGTGGTGTTTCTGTGGAAGGGGAGTTAGGATGTTTAGGTTCGTTAGAAACCGGTATGGCAGGCGACGAAGATGGTTCAGGAGCTGAAGGTAAACTGAGCAAAGAGCAATTACTGACCGATCCGCATCAAGCCGCTGAGTTTGTAAAATTAACCCATGTTGATGCTTTAGCTATTGCGATTGGCACAAGTCACGGCGCCTATAAATTTAAACGCCCACCAACAGGTGATGTATTAGCGATTCAACGTATTAAAGAGATTCATGCACGTATCCCTGATACTCATTTGGTTATGCATGGTTCATCTTCTGTCCCACAAGATTGGTTAGAAATTATTAATACTTTTGGCGGTGATTTAGGTGAGACCTATGGAGTGCCTGTTGCTGAAATCCAAGAGGGTATTAAACACGGTGTACGCAAAATTAATATCGACACCGATTTACGTATGGCATCCACCGGTGCTATTCGTCGCTTCTTAGCACAAAATCCTAAAGAATTTGATCCTCGTAAATATTTAAAAGTAGCAACCGCTGCAATGAGAGATATTTGTAAAGCGCGTTACGAACAATTTGGTACAGCAGGGCATGCATCTAAGATTAAAGTATTATCGTTAGAAAAAATGACTGCGCGTTATGAGGCGGGGGAGCTTAAACCTCGAGTTGGGTAATTGGGATTTGAGTCGAGCAATTCTAGGCTTTACGGCAAATTCTCTCTACATCGTCATCTTCGCGAAAGCGGGGATCCATCGGATAGTGAACATCGTATGGATCCCCGCTTTCGCGAGGGTGACGATATAGAGGAGCATTGAAATAACAGCAAATTGGGTAAAATATAAAAAAGGATTAATAACCATGTTTAGTCACGTACAAGAAGCACCAGCAGATCCCATTTTAGGATTATTAGAAACCTACCGCAAAGATCCCAACCCCAATAAAATCGATTTAACTGCCGGAATTTACCAAGATGAACAAGGTAAAACCCCCATATTATCCAGCGTAAAAAAAGCAGAAACGATTTTATTATCGCAACAAATCACTAAACAATATTTAGGAATTGCGGGTGATCGTATTTATGCAGAATTAGTCCAACAATTATTACTTGGCGAGGATCACCCCTTAATTGCACAACACCAGGTACAAACTATTCAAACACCAGGCGGCACTTGTGCATTACGCGTTGGTGGTGAATTAATTAAAGCCATATTACCTAAAGCAACCATTTGGCTAAGCTCACCAACCTGGAATAATCACCCACATATTTTTGGTGCTATAAATCTACCAATAGCCAACTATCCTTATTATGATAAAAATACTCAAGGATTAGCTTTTGATGCCATGTTAGAAAAATTACAGCAAGTACCTGCAGGTGATGTGGTATTACTCCATGCTTGTTGTCATAATCCTTGTGGCATTGATCCTACACCAGCACAATGGCAACAAATTGCTGATGTGGCAATAGCGCGTGGTTTTTTACCCTTTTTTGACTTTGCTTATCAAGGTTTTGGTAAAGGATTAAATGAAGATGCTTACGCCATTCGTTTATTCTTGGAGAAAGGAATTAGCCAATTACTAATTGCAACCTCCTATTCAAAGAGTTTTTCGTTATATAGCGAACGCACAGGTGCTTTAACCATGATTGCAGAAACTAAGCAACAAACAGAAAATGTTGCTAGCCAAGCCAAATCATTAGCACGTAGTAATTATTCCAATCCCCCCGCGCATGGCGCCTCCATTGTTCGCGAAATTTTATCAACGACGGATTTAAAACAAGAATGGCTTGCAGAGGTCACTGATATGCGCGAGCGTATTGCTAAAATGCGGTTATTATTAGTACAAGGATTGCATGAAAGAGGCGCAAAACATTCGTTTGAATTTATTAATCAACAATATGGCATGTTTTCTTATTCTGGGCTTACCGTGGAACAAGTAAGAAAATTACGAGAAAAATACAGTATTTATATGCTGGATTCGGGCCGCATGAGTTTGTGTGGGATTAATTTGCGTAATGTTGATAAATTATGTGATGCGATTATTGATGTTTTGTAATAATCGGTACCTTTCCCCTCTCCCTTTGCGGGAGAGGGGAGTTATATTACTGGATCTTCTCCAACCTTCGCATAATCTGAATAACCACATCCTTACGCATATCTTTTTCGACTAATTTTTCTTCTCCTACACTACTTAGCAGGTAATTTGGATTATAACGTAACGTTCTCACCACATTGATAGTCTGTTTTTCTGCTAATACTTTGCCTTTATTATCGACTACCGACATAGTAACCGTATATTGCAATCTATTTTCCGTAGGTTGGCCTTGACGGTCAATTACGAGCTCACTAACAGTGAAATGTTCATTTTCTAATTGTAAAATAGCTGTGGGTTTAGCATCAACCGGCACTATTTCAATATTATTAACAAATAAACTATTGCGTAGTTCTTGCTGTAAGGGATCATAAGGATTATCAGGATTAATGGCTAATAGTCGTAAATTTTCTGATAAAGTCACTTGCCCTCGTAATTGCCAACCACCGCAAGCTATTAATGCGATACAAAGTGTAATAATAAAAATAGGTTGTAAGTGTCGTTTCATTATCCCACCACAATATTAATTAAACGCTTAGGAACAATAACAACCTTTTTAATAGTTTTTCCTGCAATATAAGGTTGCACGCTATCTACAGCTAGAGCTTGTGTTTCAATCGTTGTATTATCTGCATTGGCAGCCACAGTAATTTGGCCACGTAATTTACCATTAACTTGTACAACAAGTTCGATGGTATCTCGCACTAGGGCGGCTTTATCAGCAATAGGCCAAGTGATATCAAGCAATAGATTGTCGTGACCAAATTTTTGCCATAATACCTGGGTAATATGCGGCACTATGGGTGAGAGTAATAAGATCAGTGTCTCTAAGCCATGATGTAATAAGGCTTTATCTTCATTAATCGATAAGCGAGAAAGTGCATTGGTTAATTCCATCATGGCAGCAATGGCGGTATTAAACGTATAACGGCGCGACATATCATCAGAAACTTTAGCAATAGTCTCATGGATTTGTCGATACACTATCCGTTGTTCGCTCGTTAGGCTGGTAACATTCAGAGGATTTTTTTCAAAACCTGCGGCCAAATAATCGTGCGCTAATTTCCATAAACGTTTTAAATAACGATGCGCACCTTCTACACCTGCATCACTCCACTCTAAACTTTGCTCTGGTGGCGCTGCAAATAAAATAAACAAGCGCACGGTATCAACACCGTATTTTTCGATTAATGTGCTGGGATCAACGGTATTACCTTTTGACTTTGACATTTTCGAGCCGTCTTTTAAGACCATGCCTTGCGTTAATAACCGTTTAAAAGGCTCATCACTATTAAGTAGCCCTTCATCACGAAGGAGTTTATGGAAGAATCTAGCGTACAATAAATGTAAAATAGCGTGTTCAATACCACCAATATATTGATCAACAGGCCCCCAATAATTGGCTCTGGTATCCAACATTTCTGTTGTTAAATCACTACAAGCATAACGGGTGTAATACCAGGATGATTCCATAAATGTGTCAAAGGTATCAGTTTCGCGATGGGCAGGTTTACCGCATTCTGGGCATGTGGTTTCATAAAATGATGGGGATTTTTTTAAAGGTGAGCCGATAATTTCATTAATATTAATATCTTCCGGCAATACCACTGGCAAGTCTTTTTCAGGAACGGCGACCGAGCCACAATCTAAGCAATTAATAATAGGAATAGGTGCGCCCCAATAGCGTTGTCGTGATACACCCCAATCTCGCAACCGATAGTTAATTTGGCGTTGACCTTGGTTGTGTTTAATTAATTGTTCAGTAATTTGTTGTTTTGCTTTTTCGCTGGTTAAGCCTGTAAACTCGCCTGAGTTAATAAGAATCCCTGCGTTCGTAAAAGCTGCTTTGTTGATATCAATCGCTGAATCATCTGCTGGTTTAATGACTTGTTGAATCGATAAATCATATTTTAATGCAAACTCATGATCCCGTTCATCATGTCCTGGCACTGCCATTACAGCCCCAGTTCCATATTCAATCAATACGAAATTGGCAATCCAAATAGGTATTAATTTTCCGGTAATGGGATGAACTGCCTGTAAATTTGTTGCCATACCGATTTTTTCTTGTGTGGCTAAATCGGCTTCGGCACTTTTTACGTTTTTACATTTTGCAATAAATTCCACAAGCTTTGGATCATTTTTCGCAGCTTGTTGCGCCAAATGATGTTGAGGGGCAATGGCAATATAACTAACGCCAAATAACGTATCGGCCCGTGTAGAAAATACCGTTAATTGTTCATTGGTATGTGCCACGGTAAAATGAATTAACGCACCTTCTGAGCGACCGATCCAATTACGTTGCATTGTGCGTACTTGCTCTGGCCATTCGGTTAACGTATCTAATGAATTTAATAATTCTTCTGCGTAATCGGTAATCTTTAAAAACCATTGGGGAATTTCGCGACGCTCTACTAATGCGCCAGAGCGCCAACCACGCCCATCAATAACCTGTTCGTTAGCTAATACCGTGTGATCAACTGGATCCCAATTGACGATGGAATTCTTTTTATAAACAAGCCCTTTTTTATATAATTGAGTAAATAACCATTGCTCCCAACGATAATATTCTGGTTTACACGTGGTAATTTCCCGCTGCCAATCAAACCCTAAACCTAGGCGTTTAAATTGCTGACGCATATAATCAATATTGCTATAAGTCCATGCTGCTGGTGCGACATTATTTTGAATCGCCGCGTTTTCTGCTGGTAATCCAAAGGCGTCCCAACCTATGGGATGTAATACATTCTTCCCTAACATACGTTGATGACGGCTAATTACATCACTTAAGGTGTAATTACGCACATGCCCCATATGCAAGCGGCCACTTGGGTAGGGGAACATGGAGATACAGCAAAACTTCTCTTTAGAAGGATCTTCAGTGACATGGAAGGCTTGCTGTTTATCCCATAATTCTTGTATTTGCAGTTCGATTTCTGCTGGTTGGTATATTGAGGTCTCGGTGGTCATAGCGATTTTAGTGTCCTAGAGTCGGTTGTTATTCATAATATTGGCATAAACGATAGCGTGTTTGGTGGGAAGATGCAATTGGCGTCCTCTTTTCTTGTGCAGGTTGTAAAATAATCTAATTCGTATTAGAATTCATTGGGGTGAGAGCATGTATATTAAAAGCTCAGATTGATTTTTACGGCAATTAGCCGTACAATTAGAGTGTGTAAAATTATTCCGAGCAACTCATAACATGACCACCCAACAACAAAAATCAGAACGCCTAGAGGCCCGTGTTACCGTCAGTCAAAAGAGTTTATTTCAGCATGCGGCTGATTTGGAGGGCAGGTCTTTGACGGATTTTATGATCGATACATTACAAGAGGCAGCAAAGCGAGTGATTCAGGAGCATGAAGTTTTAAAATTATCTCTACGCGATCAAAATGCGTTTGTTGAAGCATTGTTTAATCCTCCAGTAATAAATGAGGCCTTATTAAAAGCCGTTAAACGACACGATAAAGAAGTAAAAGAATAAGATGCAGGTTCCGCAATACCAGGTAATGCTCTTAAATAAACAGCATGGTAGGCTCGCGTTTGAATGTGGAAACGAAGCTCTTGATCGTTATTTAAAGCAGCAAGCCACTCAAGACATTCGCAATCAAGTAGCAGCAACTTATGTTCTAACCCCATTTAATACCCATAATATCATCGGCTATTACACGCTATCATCATTTAGCATAGTGATAGATGGGCTTGCAGAATTATTGGTTAAAAAGCCACCAAGATATCCAGTACTACCAGCAACATTATTAGGTCGATTGGCGGTTGACAAAAATTTTCAAGGTAAAAAGCTAGGTGGGGTTTTGTTAATCAATGCATTAAAACGATGTTTAGCACTAAGCGAACAGGTAGCCTCGATGGCGGTAGTAGTGGAGGCGAAGCATAAGGAAGCAGAGGCATTTTATTCTCACTATGGTTTTACCTCATTTTTAGATGAGCCAAGTAAATTGTATTTACCTATGGGTACCATTAAGCAGTTGAAATCTAGTTAAGAAGGTATTTTTTTATGTATTAGTGAATAGGAATAAATTTTTGTTATTAATAGCTTGCTAAAATCAGTTTGTTAGCTTTAAAATATAAAAATTACTAAAAGAGAATATCTTGAGCTTGACTCCAACACTTGAAGGCAAATGATTATGAATGAAGAGCTAAAAACAGCGATTGATGATGAAGATTATGTGAGAAAACAACTCTATTTGGGGAGGCAATTCTCAGTTGCTGAGTTAGTGGAATTTGATAAAGATAATAAAAATGCTGTTTTGTATGCTTATGAAACTAGGAAATGTGAGATTCTTTGGTTGATGCTTGCCCAGATTTGCTTAGCACCAAATGGAATTACGGCTTTGAGTAAAGCGTTACAAACAAAGGTTACTGTTTTTGAAAAAAAATGGGATCTCGGGTTACGGGAAGAGGTTAAGTTAGACCCCGCGGAGATGAATGTATTAGCCGCAGTTGTTAAGAATGAAGCAAATACCCCCTGGATTAGGGCAGAGAATTTAAAAGCAGTAAGTGGGATGAGAACAATAGGTGAATTAAGATCGGTGCTATTTAAGATAAAAGGCGATATGAACGACTATAGTTGTATCGATGATTTAATAAGTATTGCTGAACGTCCGGATATAGAGGATGTAGCACAGGATTCTGATTATGTTACAAAATTGAAGGCGGAAAGAGAGTTATTAAGCAACACTGGGCAAAGAGAAGCTTGTGATAAAGAGCAACAAGCTATAGCTCAAAAACCATTAAAAGCTGCCATCGATGAAAAAGCTAAGGCATATTCAAGTCAATTAACGGTTGCTTATGGTATAAATTATTCAGCGTGGATGAAACCTAAGGAAAAAATGCTTACAGAATTAAAACAAGCAAAAGAAAACAAGGATCCCCTTTTTGGTTATATGTTCAAAGCTTATCAGCCCCAATTACAACGGCATTGGGATACGGAGCATAGGGAGGGGGTAAAAGCATTTGTATCATTTCAGCTGAATAAGACTATCTTTGGAGGTACAACTACGAGTGAGCGTGAGGCAGTTGCTATCAAAGATACATCTGAGGGTGATAAAGTTGTACGTCGTTGGTCCCTATTTGGAAGAGTTGGTAGCTGAACCTCTTGTAGCCTTGATTCCGCTGCGCTCCATCAAGGCTACGTTAGTTCAAAGCTTTTCCGCAGACGACAGTGTAGTGTATAATAAATTCCTCCCCCAATCATGCACTACATCATGAGGCAAACAATGCATATTATTGCAGGCAAAGCTATTTATACTGATTTTCGTTTACAACGTTTAACCGAACAACTTACCGCGATTTTACCTACCCTGCAAGCTGTAACTGCCCATTATATGTATTGCCTTGATGAACAACGACCTTTATCAGAGGAAGAAAAAGCCCGCGCTGATGGTTTATTGCATGATGGTAGCCAAGTTGAAATAAAAAAACAGGCACAAGCGATAGGATTTTATGTTGTACCTCGAATAGGTACTTTATCGCCATGGTCATCTAAAGCAACGGATATTTTTCAACAATGTGGATTATCTGCTGTAAAACGAATTGAGCGGATTAAATATTTCCAATTAATTTTAAAATCAGAAATAACCGAATTACCCGCAGCAATTACTGCTTGTTTGCATGATAAAATGGTGGAAACCATTCTTACAGATGAGTCCCAATTAGCCAAATTATTTCAACAAGCGGCACCGCGCCCCTTACAAACGATCGATATATTACAACAAGGCCGTGATGCATTAGTTGCTGCCAATACACAATTAGGTTTGGCACTAGCCAATGATGAAATTGATTACCTTTATTCAGCTTTTACCGTATTAAAACGCAATCCTACCGATGTGGAATTAATGATGTTTGCTCAGGCTAATTCCGAGCATTGTCGTCATAAGATTTTTCGCGCGCAATGGACTATTGATGGGAAATTACAAGATGACTCATTATTTTCCATGATTAAATACACGCATCAACAACATCCACAAGGTGTTTTATCGGCGTATCATGATAATGCGGCGGTCATGCAAGGATATTCTGCATCACGATTTTTTGTCGATCCAAAAACACAGCAGTATATTTATCACGATGAAGAAATTGATATTTTAATGAAGGTAGAAACCCATAATCACCCAACAGCCATTGCCCCACATCCTGGTGCTGCAACAGGTGCTGGTGGTGAAATTCGTGATGAAGGTGCAACGGGGCGCGGTGCAAAACCAAAAGCGGGATTAGTAGGTTTTTCAGTTTCCGATTTACAAATTCCCGCATTAAATCAACCGTGGGAAAAAAATTACGGCAAACCTAAAAATATCGCATCACCGTTAGCAATCATGCTGGAAGGCCCCATTGGTGCAGCCAGTTTTAATAATGAATTTGGCCGGCCGAATTTATTAGGTTATTTTCGTACGTTTGAGCAATTTGTTGATAATCCGCAAGGCGGTGCTGTGCGTGGTTATCATAAGCCGATTATGTTGGCAGGTGGTATTGGTAATGTTCGACCACAACATATTAATAAAAACGCCGTTGTTGCTGGCGCAAAATTAATCGTGTTGGGTGGTCCTGCGATGTTAATTGGTTTAGGTGGTGGTGCAGCCTCTTCTATGACTAGTGGTGCGAGCAGAGAGCACTTAGATTTTGCGTCAGTACAGCGTGATAATGCTGAAATGGAACGTCGTTGTCAGGAAGTGATTGATCGCTGTTGGGCATTGGGTGATGACAATCCTATTTTATCTATTCATGATGTAGGCGCGGGTGGATTATCCAACGCAGTGCCAGAAATTATTGACGCTGATAAACGCGGTGGACGCTTTTCATTGCGTACGATTCCAAGTGCTGATACCGGTTTATCTCCCATGGAAATTTGGTGTAACGAATCGCAAGAGCGTTATGTATTAGCTTTATTACCTGAAAAATTACCGTTATTTGAACAATTAGCTAATCGCGAACGTTGTCCTTATGCTGTTATTGGCGATGTTTTAGCAGAGCCACAATTAATTTTAGAAGATGATTTATTTAAAACAGCGGTTATTGATATTCCTATGGAAGTCTTATTGGGGAATCCACCTTCCATGCATCGTAAAGCCAATACGATAACTTTTAATCGTCCTGCTGTTAATACACAAATTATGGAATTAAAAGAAGCTATCACACGCATTTTACAATTACCTTGCGTTGCTGATAAATCCTTTTTAATCACCATTGGTGATCGCAGTGTTGGTGGTTTGGTGGCGCGTGATCAATTCGTTGGTCCTTGGCAAGTTCCTGTCAGCGATGTTGCTGTTACAGCAAGTGGTTATACCAGTTTTCATGGTGAAGCCATGAGTATGGGTGAGCGCACACCATTAGCTCTTATTAATGCACCTGCATCAGGCCGCATGGCTATTGGCGAGGCCATTACCAATATGGCAGCAGCAAATATTAATCAATTAAGTGATATTAAATTATCTGCTAATTGGATGGCAGCAGCAGGCTATGGTGATGAGGATGCCGATTTATTTGCTACCGTAAAAGCAGTTGGTATGGAATTATGCCCTGAGCTAGGTATTTGTATTCCTGTTGGTAAAGATTCGTTATCGATGCGTATGGTATGGGGCGAGGAGCAAAACCAAAAACAAGTGATCGCACCTTTATCATTAATTATCACTGCTTTTGCGCCTGTACAAGATATTCGTCGCACCTTAACGCCGTATTTACACAAAGATAAAGGTGATCATGAATTATGGTTAATTGATTTAGCGCCAGGAAGACAACGTTTAGCAGGTAGTGCGTTAACACAAGTTTATAATCAAGTGGGCAATGAAACGCCAGATGTGGATGATTCTAATCAATTAAAAGCTTTTTTTGCCGCTATTCAACAATTAAATCAACAAGGATTATTATGTGCGTATCATGATCGTTCGGATGGTGGTTTATTTGCAACATTAACCGAAATGGCGTTTGCAAGTCATGTTGGCTTAACTATCTATGTCGATAATGATTCTAACGATATTTTTGCGTCATTATTTAATGAAGAGTTAGGTGCTGTGATTCAAATTGTAGAAGGTGGGCGTCAACAAGCATTAGCTATATTACAACAACATCATTTAGCATCTCAGGTGCATTGTGTTGCACAATTACGGGATGATGACGATATTGTTATTATGCATCGGGATGAGGAAATATTCCATGATTCTCGTATTAATTTACAACGATTATGGTCAGCTACCAGTTATCATATGCAAGCCTTACGTGATAATCCAAGCTGTGCTAAGCAAGCTTACGATAATGTATTGGATGAAAAAGATCCCGGATTACACGTAAAAGTGACCTTCGATATAGAAAAAAATATTGCCGCACCTTTTATTAACTTAAGTGTAAAACCTAAAGTCGCTATTTTACGTGAGCAGGGTGTCAATGGTCAGGTGGAAATGGCTGCTGCCTTCGATAAAGCTGGTTTCCAAGTGATTGATCTGCATATGAGCGATATGATCGCGGGTCATACTGATCTTGATTCCTTTGTGGGTTTAGTTGCCTGCGGTGGGTTTTCTTACGGTGATGTATTGGGCGCAGGGCAGGGATGGGCGAAATCCATTGTATATAATCAAAAAACACGTGATGTATTTTCTGAATTTTTTGCTCGACAAAATACCTTTACTTTAGGTATTTGCAACGGTTGCCAAATGCTTTCTTCTTTACCTGAATTAATTCCTGGCACTGAAAATTGGCCACGTTTTGTGCGCAATACTTCAGAGCAATTTGAAGCCCGTTTCAGTTTGGTAGAAATTCCCGACTCTCCTTCATTATTTTTCCGCGATATGGCGGGAACACGAATACCAGTTACCGTAGCACATGGCGAGGGCCGTGCTTTATTTGTAAATGAGCAACAGCAACAATCATTACTTTCTGATCAGCATGTTGCGTTACATTTTATTGACCATCATGGTAATAAAACAGAACGTTATCCTTTTAATCCTAATGGCTCACCGCAGGGTATTGCCGGTGTTACTTCCCGCGATGGGAGAGTGACATTATTAATGCCTCATCCGGAACGTGTTTTCCGTGCGGCACAATGCTCTTGGCGTCCTGATGAATGGCAAGGGGATTCACCTTGGATGCGGTTATTTAGGAATGCACGAGTTTGGGTGGGGTAATTTCTTCGTAGATGGTTTTCCCCTCACCCTCACCCTCACCCTCACCCTCGCCAGTGGCGCTGGCGTTTCCCTCTCCCGCAAGGGGAGAGGGGATTACAGTAGAAAATTCACGACGAAGACACCACCCCTCTCCCCTTGCGGGAGAGGGAAATGTCAGCGTAAGCTGACGAGGGTGAGGGGCTCGATCTATCTACGAAGGTAGAAAAACAACTCCGTGTTTCCTTCCCACAATAAAACATGCTATCTTTTAAGATAGGTCGTTATATTTAGGAATATTCTCAATGCGCATGAATTTTAATTCAGCTTTATTTATTATTGGATTAGCAACCTTATCGGGTTGTGCCACTTCGGTTGAGACTTACCATCCCGGTTATTACCAAGAAGGTCATTGGGTAAGTGGTGGTTATCAACCTGCTTATTATGATGTATACGGCAATTTACACCCTGCTCAACAAGTACAAGCGTATTATGAAGAGGGTGCTTGGCATCGTCCATATGTGACTACTACAGAAGTTAAACAAACGCCTAAGCTCACTCCTTCGGGTAGAGTGGTTGATCCACTAGCGACAGCAGTTGTTGTGCCTAGTGATGTTAACGAAACAATACCATCAGGGGAAATGGATTCTTCGTGTACCTCTTGCGGGCAATAAGGAACTATATTGCTTATGTTTTAGTCCTGGTCACTGGTAATAATAATAATGCAAAAAACGCCATGGGGATCTTTACTCACCGAACGTCGTCTTTATGTCATCGTCTTATTAGGGTTTGCCTCTGGCCTGCCACTCGCATTAACTGCCTCACTATTAGAAGCCCGTTTTGCCACTGCCGATATGAGTTTAACAACCATTGGTTGGGTGGGATTAGTGGGTTTACCGTATGTATTTAAATTTCTTTGGGCGCCTTTATTAGATCGTTATACCTTACCTTGGTTAGGTCGTAGGCGTGGCTGGATATTATTAACACAAATTATTTTATGTATATTAATTGTTTCATTAGGATGGTGGGAGGTTAAAGCACATCCTTTATTAATTGCTGGATTAACGCTGATATTAGCCTTTTTTTCCGCCACACAAGATATTGCGATTGATGCGTATCGTACTAATATATTAACCGTGCATGAATTAGGCTTGGGTGCTTCATTAGCATCGGGCTCGTATCGAGTGGGAATGTTAGTATCAGGCGCTTTTGGTTTCATTCTGGCTGATCACCTTGGCTGGCGTGATACTTATTTTTTTATCGCAGGATGCATGTTAATCGGTATTATCGGAACGTTATGGGCAAAAAATCCGCCGCATGAAATAGAAAATGCACCGCAATCATTAAAAGACTCCATTGTATTACCGTTTAGAACGTTTTTTAATCGTGAGGGCGCCCTTGCGTTATTATTAGTATTAATTTTCTATAAATTTGGTGATGCATTTGCGTTAAAACTAAGCACAACGTTTTTATTGCGTGGTGTTGGTGCCAGTATGAGTGAAGTGGGTACGATTAATAAATTATTTGGATTTGCTTCCGTATTATTAGGCATGTTTGTTGCGGGATTTTTTATGCTTAGGATACGGATATTTACGGCGTTATGGGTTTTTGGCATATTGCAAGCAGTGACTAATTTATTATTTGTGGTATTGGCTATTGTTGGTTATAACCTGCCATTAATGACAGGCACTATTGTTGCTGAGAATTTTACCAGCGGTATGGGTAGTGCGGCATTGGGCGCATTTTTAATGAGTTTGTGTGATAGGCGTTATACGGCATTTCAGTTTGCGTTATTTTCTTCGTTAATTGCTATTCCGCGTGAAGTATTAAGTCCAATTACTGGTTATGTCGCGCATTACTATGATTGGCCGATATTTTTTACGGTTAGTTTTGTGATCTCATTGCCGGTATTGTTTTTAATTTGGTATTTAAAGGATACAATTTTAGCGGTGGATGCGAAAAACTCCAATTAATTATCTACGCTGACCACTCTAATTTTTCACCTGCAGCAATTGGCACCAATACATCATCAACAAACGATAATTCCAAAGGCACAACCTGTTCTTGTTTGATTAATATCATTTTTCCCGTATTCCTGGGCAATTGATAAAAATCCGCACCATACCAGCTTGCAAAAGCTTCTAATTTATTCAATGCATTTTCTTGTTCAAATACGTGAGCGTAAAGTGCTAATGCATAAGGGGCGCTAAATATTCCAGCACAACCACAGGCATTTTCCTTTGTTTTTTTCGCATGCGGCGCACTATCGGTTCCCAGGAAAAATTTAGAGTTGCCACTGGTTGCTGCTTTAACCAACGCTTGCCGATGAATTTCTCGCTTTAATATTGGCAGGCAATAATAATGCGGTTTAATTCCACCAACCAATAATGCATTTCGATTATAAAGTAAGTGATGTACGGTAATGGTTGCAGCTAAAGTAGCAGGAGCACTCGTCACAAAATCTACAGCTTGTTTTGTAGTAATATGTTCGAGCACAATTCGTAGTGCGGGGAAATGCCGCATAATTTTAGTTAATTCTTGCTCAATAAAAATTGCTTCACGATCAAAAACATCTACAGTCGGATCAACAACCTCACCATGGATTAATAAAGGCAAATTGACTTTTTCCATCACCTCTAAAATAGGAAATGCTTTTTCAATATTCGTTACACCCCATTGTGAGTGCGTTGTTGCACCAGCAGGATAATATTTAACCGCATGCACCACGTCATTTTTCTTAGCCTCTTCAATATCATGGGCTTTAGTTTCTTCTGTTAAATACAAACTCATCAAAGGCTGAAAATGATTGCCTGTTGGAACTTTCGCGATTATTCTTTGACGATATTCCACCGCGTGTTGATGCGTTATAATGGGTGGCTTCACATTCGGCATCACCAACGCTCGTGCAAAATGCTGAGCCGTACTTGGCACAGTCACAGCCAGGGCTTCGTTATCTCGAAGGTGTACATGGAAATCATCAGGTTGTATTATTGTGAGTTGCATACCAGGTGACCTTTATCTGAAATTTGGAGAATTATACCATGCATTCGGTAAGAATCATTGCTGGGCGATGGCGGGGAAGGAAAGTGATGTTCCCTGATAGCGCTCATTTGCGGCCAACGCCTGATAGGGTAAGAGAGACGGTGTTTAATTGGTTAGCACCTCGCATTGTAGGCGCGCATGCACTGGATTTGTTCGCAGGTAGTGGTGTGCTAGGTTTTGAGGCGCTTTCCCGTGGGGCAGGTCGGGTAATCTTGGTTGATAGTGCACCCGTGGTTATAAAGCAACTACAGCAAACAAAAGCGATTTTAGTTGCTGATACGGCAGAAATTATCCAAACTGATGCGTTGGGGTGGTTACAAAATGCCCCCATCAATCAACCGTTTAATATAATTTTTCTCGATCCTCCATTTCAATTGCCCTTATTATTACCTTGCTGTGAGCAATTAGTCACTCGTGGTTGGTTAGCGGATAATGCGGTGATTTATACGGAAATTCCACATGATGCTACTATCACATTACCAAATAGCTTAAATTTATTGCGGGATAAGGTAGCAGGAAATGTGCGTTATCAATTATGGGAAAAGCCATAAAGTAGTAAATATAATTTTCTTAACCACGATTTTGGAGTGCGGTTTTATTTTTCTTTTTCGCATCATGCTCAATATCCCTTATAATTTGCGTGGTAGTATCATTTTTAAGTCCTTTTGCATAACCCACGTTTTTATCGCCTGCAAGCAATTGAGCATTAAATGTTGCTGGGCTGATAGTATTAATCACTTTTTGACTAAATGTTCCACCTTCCATTTTACCTTGCATCACATCGGTTACATCGCCAGTGATCACTAATTTTCCATTCTCTTGGATGTGTAATTTTCCTTGTTGATGAGCAGCTCGAATAGTTAAAAGCAAATTAAGTTTTGACACCCAATCTTGGCTTAATTGTGATGCCCGCATGGTTTTATAAAATGAGAAAATCCCCGTGCTTTTTTGAGGGGCAAGTATCAATCGTGTGTAAAGATCGTCAATTTGTATGTTAATACGCGCGGCAATTTTATCGGAATATTGTATTTTAGCAGTCGGATGCGTTGTCACAATTGGATCAGGTGTCTTTATTTCAGAGGTGGCACGTGATGTGGCGCGCTGTTTTTCTAGTGCACTCTTACTAAACTCATATGCGCTAAAAATTAACTCTCGATGTTGATCCGTTCCTAAATAATCCTTTTTATTTAATCCTTTTTTCTCCATCTTTTTTTCTACTTGCAAATAGACTTCGGTTGCTAAATCAATTTGCGCATGAGCTTCTTTTGCAGTGGGACTCGAAGGGGCTAAATTGGGATAAAATGCAGCTATTTCACATAATGCCACAAACTTGGGTGTGCCGGTAAATACAGCACTGCTAAAAGTATCAAATTTATGGGTGGTAGGATTAAATTTATAACGAAAAGCAATAGTGCCTTGAATAGTAGTATCAAAGCGATCATACTCCGGTATTGATTTGGCTCCAGGTATTGTCACATAATTAGAAAAATCATCTTGAAAATACAAACTTTTTATATGGGCTGTTTGCTCAAAGTAAAGATTACCATCAATATCTTGTATATATCCTGTTGTTTCGCATTCATAGCTTCTTTCCAGTAAGATATCTGATTCTGGCGGAGGTATAGCCAATCGCGTTTTAATATAAGTATCGAAAAAATGTTTAGTTTTTCCATCAGAAACAATATAGTTGCCCATGGTGCCATCAGGATTAACTTGAGTAACCGATTTTGGTTGAGGCATCTGTACTGGCAAATTAGAAGATTGGGTATCTATTCTATAAAAATAAGTAGTCATTTGAGCGCGACTGGGATTAGCTTCTTCAACGCTCTCTATAGTTGTAGCTGCTTCCTCCACAGTAAATAACTCAATGCCTGTTAAGTCGT
>Ga0302312_10000059_pt1 | contig 108148 bp, 90 predicted proteins | sample III_Palsa_N2_1_FD_200529 | JGI IMG/M metagenome (GOLD analysis project Ga0302312, IMG submission 200529) | Peat permafrost microbial communities from Stordalen Mire near Abisko, Sweden - III_Palsa_N2_1 | ecosystem: Environmental > Terrestrial > Soil > Palsa > Peat permafrost | place: Sweden... | reverse complement strand
AAGGCGCCGCCAATAACAACCAGATCTTTACAACGCCTAGCGCAACGAGCCACTTGCTCTCACCAAACTGCCGGACGACTTTCATCCGGCTTCTCAACTGTGCTCTCCGGAATACGAGAGAAATACTCGACTTGCTCATTTCTTTTGTCAAAAGGCTTTCCGGGATCACCGCCACATTCCCTTGCTTCATCAGGCTATAAAAGAACCCATAGTCTTCCGCATGGGGGAAATTGTCCGGATAAGCCGGTACCTTTTCCAGTGCAGATGCCCGCCACATGACGGACGGATGTACAAAAATATTCCGGAAGTACATGCCCTTGCGGATCATTCCATGGGTCACCGGAGTTCTATACTCATATTTCGTGCCTTTTTCATAATCCTCGTAGATACACCAGGAACCGAGCAGGTCTATATCCGGATGCGCCGCCAGAAAGGCCACCTGCTTGTAAAACCGGTCGGCGGTGCAAAGGTCCCCTGCATCGAGCCTGGCAATAAAGGGAGCCACCGGCTTGTGCAGCAAGTTTTGCAGGCCAGCGTTCAAGGCAGCGGTGATGCCCCGGTTGCCCGGCAGCGTTAGTATGTCAATTTGAATGTCGGGATGTAAATGGGGAACCAGATCCTGGAGACTGATCGGCGTCGAACTGCCGTCATCAACAATGAGCATACCGAACCTTCCAGGATTATATTGAACGCTCTGAAGGGAGCGTATCAGTCCTTCCTTGTTATTGTAACACGGAATTAACAGATAAAAATCTAATGGTTCAGATATTGGCTTCATAACTGGGTTAGTACAACTAATGCAATAATATAACTATTTTTCTGCCTGTTTATTTTATATAACGTCTATTTAATAAAGAATGATTGGTTTTTATCGTAATTATTTTATTTGAATATGTTAAGGATATGGTAGAAAAAGCCTATCTTACAGGCGTTCTCCGCTCATTTCCCCCACGATTGTTTTCCATAAAAGCTATGTTTTAAACGCGTCAGTAGTAGTCCTGCTATTGATCGGGTTTCGTATGTCCGCTTGTACCAATCCACAGATGCCAGCATGCGGCTGTTCTCCTTCGTCAGTTCTGCTATCAAGCCGTCTTTTTGAGCCATGATCCCCCTCACGCCCCTTTCTCTAATGGGTAGCGCGGTATCTTCCGGATTACACTGATCGGTAGGATTGATACACTTGAAATACCTTCTTTCTTTTTCTACAAAATCAGCGACCAGGCCTTCCCTATCCGGGAAAAAATTAGCCAGGACCCTTTCCACCAGGGCATATAACCGTTCAGGTGTGTCCGCACTGGGACGCTGGAATTCCTGGATCCTCCCCAGGCAAAAAAACAGGCCCCTGCAGCATACGTAGTGAAGGGGTAAAGGCTCGCTGATCTCCCATTCCAGGTCGAACAGGCGCAAGCCTCCATTATGCACCAGCACATTGAAAGGCACCGCATCCACGTACCTTCCGTCTAAGTAGTCCACGTCTTCTACGGGCCGGGACAGGCCCTTCAGCAGGTCGTAATAAGGCCTCATCCAGTCCGACAAATCCTTTACGGACCAATTGGGCGCAGAGACCAGCTCCATCAATGCCGTGAAATGAATATCTCCCTGGAAATAAGCCTCGTCCTCCATATGTTGTATAAGCCATGGGTTCTTTGCGGCCACGGCATCGCTGTGGGTCTTCCTCCTTCTTACGATTATCTGTTGGTCGTCTCCTATTACGAATTGATTTTCCTTCGTGAAAGGCCTTTTTCTTAAAGAACTGTAGGCATAACCGATCACTTCTGATGGAATGACGGAGATGGGCGGCTTGCTGGCCACGACCAGAAAGGAATTAGACAGATCTCCCACCAGCTTGTTGGGGATCAGTTGCTTCAGCACCAGGGGCAAGGAGAAGCTGGAATAATAAGGCCTGCCCTGGTAATAATCGGCATTGGGCATGACCAGATTGGCCACGTTGAATGCGGGCGCATCCAGGTGATTTTCCCTGAGAATGATGGTAGGCATCTTATAGTCGGGAAAAGGAAAGTAAAACTCGCAATTCGGGTATCCCGAACCCTTTAACAGGTCAGCCAGTTCCTGCTTCCCGTAGGTAATGGCGGTTTCGCTGTTGTATCGGTTCTCGATGCCATCATAGGCTTTGCCTGTGTGGTCTTCCGGGGCGCCGGCCCAATACTTTGATCCCAACTTGTTTTCAATGGCAATGAGTAACACCCCGTCTTCCTTGAGAAAGGTGGCGGCCTTCTTTAGCAGGCTGGTTGAAGGATCCTCCCCCTTGATGAAAAGATTGCTGTATTCCAGTACCCCGATCAATGTCACTACGTCAAACTTTTCGTCCCAGTCGAAGGCGTCGAAATTATCATTCACCACCGTCACTGAATCCAGGTCCCTGCATCGTTCAGCTGTAATCCTGGCCCGCCGGGCACTCCCTTCCACGGCTACCACCAGGGCGGAGGACTCGCCCAGGAAACGGGTGATGGCCCCGCAGCCCGATCCGATCTCCAATACGGTCTTCCCTTCCAGGTGGGGCCTGAATGGGCGCAGGAGGTCCGCCCTTTGGGGGGAAAGATGATAGAGTGTCGGCCAATCCCTGACGTAAGCGGCCAATTCTTCAGAGCCTGTGCCAAGATCAACCGCCTGCTGAAAAGTTCTCAGCAGGTAATTCTCCGTCTCATTTCCGTCGTTGTATCCAAACTCCTCCCGGTTGTCTTTTCTTACATAAATTTCATCTACTAAATCGTAGTAGTTCGTTGGTTTCAAATTGGTTATTTTAACAGTTGGGGGTTAAAGAATTCTAATGTTTGGACTTCCGATTATTCAAAATGTTACATCGACCATAAAAATTTAATGATTTTCTTTCGATAGTTTTTAAAAATTCACCGATTATTGTAATATTATTGAGCGTTTTATTGTTATAGTGTATTGTTCGCTACCGGTTGCCTGCCTTACAATATTCTTTAAAATGCAACTATAGCTACTATGTCCAATCATCCTGATCCAACCCTACGGGCCCCTTTCCCGGCGGCCATCACCTCTAACAAAAAGGTGATAATCAGCACTTTACACAATAAATCTTCTTACTTTTTTGCAAAGCGCTGTACGGATATCGCTTTTTCCCTGTTTTTGATCTTCCTGCTCTATCCGTGGCTCATGCCCATTCTTATGGTCCTCATCAAATTTGATTCCAAAGGACCGTTCTTTTTCAGGCAAAAAAGAACCGGGTACCTTGGGAAGCCCTTTATCTGCACGAAATTGAGAACGATGGTGGTCAATGACGAGGCGGACTGTCAGCAGGCAACGGAGAACGACCCCCGCATTACGCGCATCGGAAAATTCCTGAGAAAAACGGGGTTGGATGAGCTGCCTCAACTTGTCAGTGTTTTGAGGGGCGACATGAGTGTTGTCGGACCCCGTCCCCATATGTTGAAGGATACAGAGTACTTTTCAGGTGTCGTCAAAAACTACAGCACCCGCCACCTGCTGCGCCCGGGTATTACGGGCATTGCCCAGATCAAGGGTTACAGGGGCTTTTCGGAAAGCCCGGAAAGCATTTACCGCAGGTACCGATGGGATGCCTATTACGTCCGTAATAGCGGCTGGAGGCTCGATACGATGATCCTCCGGCAAACCATTGCGCTCACGTTGCAGTACATCATTAAAAAAGACGACCCCAAGGACTTTGAGCAGTCTCCGCGGGGTGAGGCAATGATGGCGACACAATAAAAAAACCGACACCTTTTCAGGCGCCGGCTTTATGAGGCTACTAACTAAAAAAACTATTTATTCCACCAGAGGTTTGAAGAGACGGCATCGGTCGTACTGCCATTAACAGCCAGCACGGCGGCGGCCCAATTCGCTGGATTAGATGTTTCTTCATTACCGGGATAGGTAAAACGACGGGGTAAGTTGCCGGTCGCACCTGTAGGAGGATTCACGACATCGATATCGGGGTAACCCAGCCTGCGGATCTCGGTCCAGGCATCCCAGCCCCTGTTGGCATAGGCGATCCATTTCTGGTAGCCGATCTTTTGCTTCCATGAACCCGCAGCGGTCGCATAAGCCACGCTGGGCTGGGCCAGGTAGGTGGCAGCATCGGTCGTGGTTCCTCCCCAATAGGTAATAGAAGCTGTAACGGCGTTCGCGTAATAGGTGGCCGCTGTTCCTCCTACCGATATGCCGCGTTCAACGGCTTCCGCCAGCAGGAACTCGGTTTCCGAATAATCCAACAGATCTCCGGGAAAAGTGGGACTCAGCCATTGACTTGAAAACTGGGAGAATTTCACATATCCATTTCCCTGGCCGGGGGCGCCACCGGAATAGGTACCATCAATCGTTGTGAAGTAGAGGGGAAGGCGCGGATCGCTCCACCCGGACAGGGTGTTGACGATCAGGTTAGCGGGGCTAAAATCATGCCTCCCGCTGATCACCAGCGCCTGGTACACAGGATTAGCGTTGGTGGTAGGGCTTGGTTCATATGCCAGGACGCCATTGTCGGCATTCGATTGAAACACGCCGGCGGCTACTGCCTTCTGCACGTATTTGGTCGCCGTTGGCAGGTCAACGTCTGCGACTACCAAGGCCAGCTTCAGCTCCAGGGTGGCGCCAAACTTCTTCCAACTGGCAGGATCCCCCTGGTAAATCTGGTCTGATGCTCCCAGGCTACCTGAGGCAGGGTTCAACCCGTTCACCGCCGTATCCAACCGGTTGAGCAGGTCATAGTAAATGGTTTTGGCATCGTCGTAAGGCGGAAAAGGAATGGAGTCCACAAAAGCCTTGCTGTAGGGAACATTTCCATACGTATTGACGAGTAAGGAATAGGCGTATACTTCCAGGATATCGTTGATGTCTTCATCATTTCTCAGCGTACCCGGATCACTCACATCCGTAGGAAATACCTTTCCGGCATCTACGAGGCTGTTGAGTACACTCGTGGTGCCGTTGGCGTAGAGGGTGTTCCACCATCCCTGGGGCGAGTTGTCCGCCGTCAGGATATACCGGGCCTCACTTACATAGGTATTTTCTGTCCATGACTGGGCGAGCACCCGGAAAGGAGCGGTTCCCTGGTCTGTACTGTTCACGGCGTCCGAGAGGTTCTTTTCCCCGTTGAGGAAAAGACTTCCTGAAGGAACCACCTGGGGATTCTTTGTGTCGTTGTTGAGCGAACTCAGGTTCTTTGTGCAAGCCGACAGCAATATTGACGCCGACAGGAATATAATAGATGGTTTGTTCATGCCGTTTGAATTTAGAATTTCAGTTTTACGTTAAAGCCAAGTGTCCTTACGCTGGGATAGGCCCCTACCTGGAAGCCCTGGGAGCCATTCTGCGCCCCGCTGCCGGTTTCGGTACCTACGGCCAGTCCCTGTTCAGGATCGGAATAGGGCAGCTCCTTATGGATGATCCAGAGGTTCCTGCCGGTCAGGGAGAGATCCACGCCTTTGATAAAGCCCAGTTTTTCGATGCTGCGTTTGGGCAGTGAGTAGGTAAGCGCCACTTCCCTCAGCTTAATATAGCTCGCGTCATATACATAGGACCGGTCTGCAAAGCTGTTGTAGGAACTGAAGGGGAAGGCGCCGTTGTTGATGTCTGAGGCGTCTACCCGTACTGCATTGCGCTTCCCGTCGGCGGTTACGCCCGGCAGGATGATTCCTCCGCTCTTGGCATCATTGGTTAAAGGACTCCTGACGGGATTCCCCAGGTCATTTTTCCCGGCCGTTTCCGGATAAAGACCAGAGTAATCACCAAAGTCCATATCCAAGGAATACAACTTACCTCCTTTCGAGGCGTCAACGAGGAAGCTGAAGGTAAAGCTCTTGTAAGTAAAGCTGTTGTTGATCCCCCCGATCCAGTCAGGGTTCACGCTCCCGATATCGGCAAGGGCATTGGAGTTCAGGACATACTCGCCGTTGGAACCGACGATGCGCTGGCCGTTCTTGTAGGTATAATCAGTTCCCCGGATAATCCCATAGGACTTGCCTGCTTCGGCCACCAGTTGGGTATTAAAGCCGTAGTCTCCCACGGTGTAGGAAGGCTGGTTGTCATACAGGGATATCACCTTGTTGCGATTGGCGCTCCAGTTCAGATTCACCGTCCAGGAGAAATCCCGGGTCTTGACGGGCGTTGCATTCAGACTCAGTTCAAAACCCTGGTTTTGCACGCTTCCACCGTTTACAAAATAGGTGGCAAAACCGCTGGCGCTGGACGGGGTAATGGGCATGATCTGGTTGACTTCCACTGCATGATAGTAGGTCAGGTCAAAGCCCACGCGGTTATGCAGGAAGGCGGCTTCTATCCCAAACTCATAAGACCTGTTCGTCTCTGGTAATAAGTTCGGGTTGTTATTTACCACAGGGGCCGCAGACAGGGGCTCTCCATGGAAAGGAGAGACATACTGGTACGTATTGATCACACTGAATACGGGAGCGTCTCCGCCTACTTCCGCATAGTTGGCCCTCAGCTTGCCATAGGACAGCCAGGGCGCGTTGTGCAACAATTTGGAAAAGACGAAATTTCCTGACACGGAAGGATAGTAATAGGTGTTATGGGCCTCTGGCAAAGTGGAGGACTTATCCCGGCGGATGGTGCCATCCAATGTCAGCAACTCCCTATAGCTCAGGGTGGCGCCGGCAAAGATCCCATCTACTTCTTTGGTCGAACTGAACTCCGTGGGCGCTGCAGGCGTATTCACCGAATTGGCCAGGGCGTAAATGTCAGGAACGACCAATCCGCCATTGGTGGAGGCTGTTTCGGAGGAATTGTTATCCTGGCGTATGTTGCCTCCCAACAGTGCTTTGAGGTTGAAATCCTTGTTAAGATCCTTGTTGAAATTCAACAGCGCGTCATAATTGGTTTCCCCGTAATTGGCGTCATAGCGGGTATAACTGGAGGTATGCACACTCCCCTGTGCCACGTGGTATTCCACAGACTGGGCATAATTGTCCAGGGACCCCCTCACCAGCAGGTTCAGGTAATCGGTGATCTTATAATTGACGTTCAGGTTCCCGAAATACCTTTTACGGTCATCGTCTTCGGTATTCTGATAACGGTTCCAATAGATATTATTGTGATAAGCGATCGGATTGGTGGACGGATCCGTGTACCCCCCCAGCCTGTTCCAGCTTGCATTGACATCTCCCCTGAAATAATCGGCCTTTTGGGCCTTCAGGTTCACGTTGGTAGGCCACCATTCACGAAAGTCCATCATCGGGTTTTCGCTGGAGGTATAACCATACCCTGCCCTGCCCAATCCTGTTACGTCGGAATAGTTCAGGTCTGCACCCAGGGTTACCCGATCGGTCATGTTATGGGTAAAACCGAAGTTCAACAAGGTTTTGGCGACATCATTATTCGGCAAGAGCCCCCTGTCTTCGCTTCGGGTCACGCCTGCTTTGATACCTCCATGCTCATCTCCGCTCTCTACAAAAAGGCTGGTCCGGGTGGTAACGGGTGTGTTAAAGAAATCGGTGGGGTTGTGGTGAGCCGCGGGCTGCCAGGCAGTGGCTTTACCATAATTGGGGTCTCCCGGAACGAAGGCATCCCAGTTGTAGACCTTGAGGCTCGGATCGTAGGCGGGTCCGGTGGCCGCGTCTACGTCGGTTTGAACGATATTAACGGGTTGGCCGTTACTGGTGAATGTAGGTTGATAATAGAAGAAACCGCTTTGGTTGGGATAAGCGGAGTTGTATCCCTGGGAGCCATACCCTTCTCCATACTGAGTTTGGTACTGAGGCAAGGTACTTTTGTCCGGTGATCCCACGGTCACACCCGTGCTGAAGGTAATGCCCAGTCCCTTGTTCTTCCTGCTGCCCTTCTTAAGGGTCACTAATATAACGCCATTGGAAGCGCGCGAACCGTACAGGGCCGAGGCGGCGGCGCCTTTCAATACACTGACCGATTCAATGTCTTCGGGGTTGATGTCCGCAGCCGCATTGCCCAGGTCATAGAGGTTCTGGCTTTGATTCGTATTGTCGTAGGGCACTCCGTCCACGACGAAAAGGGCCTGGTTCGACTGGGTCAGGGATTTCATACCTCTCAATATGACATTGTTCGATCCTCCCGTAATATTGCTGGAAGTGATCTGCAGTCCCGCCACTTTTCCGGAAAGGTTGTCCACAAAGTCGGTATTCAATGTCCGATTGATATCGTCCCCGGAGACCTGTTGGGTAGCATAGGGTAATGAATTGCGCGTCCTTTTAATCCCCAGCGCGGTAGTGATCAGCACTTCACTCAGGCTACCCGCCGCCCGTTCCAGCGTAAGGTCCAGGACCTTCCCGGAACCCACCCGGACTTCTCTGGAGGCAAAACCTATGGCCGATATGGTAAGTGTCTCCCCCTTCTGCACATGAAGCGAAAAGGAGCCGTGAATGTCTGCAGTGGTTCCTGTCTTGTTTCCTTTGATTACAATACTGGCCCCTTCAATAGGGAGCCCTCCGGCATCCGTGATTTTTCCCGTCAAGGCCTTCTCCTGGCCCTGTGCCACAAAAACAAACGTTACCAGCAATGATAACAGCGTCAAGGTTCTTCTCATGTTATGTTAATTTTCGATTAAAGGGCAAATATCATGAAAATATCAATAGTCTACAAATTTGGTAGATTAATATTTTTTAGTAAGTTCACGCGAAGCGGACGAGGCATCGCCTTGGCAGATCGCTTCTATGCAGCGCATCGCGGATGTCTGTCGGCGCATCGCGGATGTTGGTCGATGTAGTCGGTTAATGGCGGGAGTCAGTGTGTTAGTTTCCTTCCAATGAGCCTTCTTCCAATCTCGATGGTGGCTTCTACCAAAATGTCCATATCCGCCAGCCGGGTCCGGTGATTGGTGATGGCGGCCCGAATGGCATACTGCCCGTTCAACAATGTATAGGACGGGGCGGCCTTTCCGGATTCGTGGAGCTGCATGAGCAGTTCTTTGTTGAAGGCGTTCAGGTTGTCGAATTCGTTCAAGTCGTCGAATTCGTTCCGGTCGGGCGACGGAAGCTGATGAGGGGTGTAACGGTAGCAAACAATATTCATGGATACGTCAGCGAGCAATTCCAGTTCGGGGCTCTTTCGGATGAGCTCTCCAAGGTACATGGCCTGGGCTATGTTCCGCGAGATCTGCCTGCGATATTTATCTATCCCATGCTCTTTTAATGACATCCAGACTTTGAGGGCTTTAAAGCCCCTGGATAATTCGATGCCCTTATTCGAAATCGTTTCGGGTCCACCTGCCAGGCCGCGATCGTGCGCCAGCAGGTAATTGGCCGCAGAGGCAAAGGTGCGCCTCTGCAGTGCAGCGTCTCTGATCAGTACGCAGCCGACTTCATAAGGCATGTATAGCCATTTATGCAAATCAAAGGCGAGACTGTCGGCCCGCTCAATGACTTTTAGGCTTTCTGCAAATGCCGGCGTCAGTTTGGCCATGGCCCCAAAGGCGCCATCTATGTGCAGCCAAAGATTCTCTTCTCTGGCAATCTCCCATAACTCTTGTAAAGGATCAATGGCTCCCGTATTGACGGTGCCTGCATTGGCGACGATACAAAAGGGAATCTTTCCCTGTGCGCGGTCAGACCTGATCTTTTCCCGCAAGTCATTTGGCCGGATTCGATAATGCGCGTCCACCGGGAGTATGCAAAACCCTTCCGCTCCCAAGCCTAATACCTGCACAGCCTTGCTCACGCAGGCATGTGTTTCTGAACTGCCATACGCTACCATGGGGCCCGGCATCCCGAATACCCCCTGTTCTTTGAGGGGTTCCAGCACTTTGAACCGGGCCACTGTAAGGGCGGTCAAATTGGCCATTGTCGCACCGCTGACTAATAATCCGCCTGCTGTCGCCGGAAAGCCCAGCATCTCCTTGCACCAGTCGATCACCTGTCCATCCACATACATGGGGCTGTGATCCCCAATGGTGACGTTGGGGTTCATGACGGAGGCCAGCAGATCGGCCAGGGCGCCGGTGACGGTCCCCGTCCCCAGTACCCAGGCAAAGAATGCGGGGATGAATATTACCGGTACTATATGGAAGTATGTTTTTCCGGAACGACTCGTACACTAATTCCGCGGACATTGGCTGAGTAGGCAACGGCTCCCGGAAGACGGCCTTGCAGGCTTCAGGAATGGGCGACCAGACGGGCCTCTCGCGGGCCCCGGCCAGGAAGTCGATGGCATCGTCGATGACCCGGTGGCCGAGTGCGCGGGCGCTTTCCCACTCGGAGGGGTCCAGGGTGGTTTCGGCGCAAAATAAGCCTGATACAGAACGGTAGTAGAGCACTACCGACTGGGCGCCTGAGAAAACGGAAATCAATTCAAAGTGCAGATTATCAAATCGTTTCAGTGCACTATCGAAATAAAGCCTTAAGGCCGCCTTCCCTTTGAGGGTTCCGTCGTTCTGATCCCCCCATTGCTGTACGAAGGGGGATGTAAACACGATGGATTCGTCATAATGTTCCAGAATGGCCTCCAGGTCGTGGGCATTCCAGGCTTGGATCCACTCGGACGCAAAACGAGCATTGTCACTCATATTCAATAGGTTGGAAACGCTATGTCGCCCTTTAATACGGTGAGGGCCTGGCCGGCTATAAACACTTTTTCCCCTTCCAGCCGGACCCGCAGTGTGCCGCCCCTGGCGGACGCCTGGTAGGCGGTCATCACCTGTTTACCTAAACGCTGGGCCCAAAAGGGCGCCAAGGCACAATGGGCAGATCCAGTCACTGCATCTTCATATACTCCCAGAGATACGGCAAAGAAACGGGACACGAAATCGTAGGGCTTTCCGGGATCTGAAAGGGCGGTGATCACCACACGGTCATCCCGCATTTTATTAAAATCGGGTTGGTATTCCCGCACGGCGGCTTCGGACTCCAATTCTACCAGATACCGGTCATGGGCAAACACCACCTGGCGCGGAATGGTTGGAAAAGCGGCGGCCAGGGAATCTGGCAGGACGGCCGGCGCATAGGTGAATACGGGGAATTCCAATTCGATCCAATCACCGGGCAGCAGACGGACGGTCAGGATGCCGCCCAGGGTATGAAAACGAGCGGGAGAATCGGGGGTGAGCCAGCCTTGTTCGCGCAATACATGGGCGGCCGCCAGGGTACCGTGTCCGCAAAGCGGAAGCTCCCTCTTTGGCGAAAACCAACGCAAGGCGAAGTCTTCACCCTGACGGGAAATGAACGCGGTGGCGGGATGGTTGGTTTCGGTGGCGACCGATTGAAGGAGGGCGGAGGCGGCTTCCGCCGCGGCGGCGGTGGCGAGTGAAGCGGCGGCATCGGCGGAGGCGGCTCCGGGATTGGGCAGCACGCAGACGCCCGCTATGTTACCCTTGAAGAGGTCTTGGGTAAATGCATTTACTTGATAGAAGGGAACTGTCATGATACCACAAAGTTGCTCCGTTTTTGCAGATGAAAACAGATGCAGAATCACTATTTTTGAGCATAACAGTCTAAAGTTATCAGGATGGAAGACTTTCTCTATGCGCAGGTGGCGGAGAGGCTGGAAGGCCTTATCCGCAAGGGGTTGCTGAAGACGGGGGACAAACTGGCGTCTGTCAGGGCACTTAGCCGGGAACAGGGCATCAGCCTCAGCACAGCCTATAAGGCTTACAGTCAGCTGGAACAAAGAGGGCTGATTGAAGCCAGAACAAAATCGGGGTATTATATTCGGTTTACCCCGCGGGCCCACCCGGGGATCCCAGGGATCCCCGGCATCCAAGGCGTCCCCGGCATCCCGGCGCCCAAAGGAGTTGAACTCAGCACGGCCGAAATGGTGGACAGGGTTTACAATAATCTCGCGGATGATACTATTGTACGCTTCTCTCTTGCCGCTCCTTCTCTGGACCTGCTGCCAATGGCCCGGCTCAACAAAACGCTGATGGAAGCTGTCCGGCGATATCCGGATAGCTGCATTGGATATGACCATGTGCGGGGCAACCAATTATTACGGCAGCAGATTGCCCTGCAGGCTTTTAATTGGGGCGGGTCGGTGACGGGGGATGAAGTGATCACTACGCATGGTTGTATGGAAGCCGTCACGCTTTGCCTAAGAGCGGTGACAAGGCCCGGGGATACGGTAGCCCTGGAAACACCTACTTTCTTCGGACTCATCAGGGGCGTACAAAGTCTGGGATTGAATATCCTGGAGGTACCTGGTAATCCCGATACGGGTATTGACCTGGATTTCCTGGAAAGGGCGCTGGCGAAAACCAAAGTAAAGGCCTGCTTGTTCGTACCGAACTTCAGTAATCCGTTAGGCGCTTGTATGCCGGATGAGAACAAGATCCGATTGGTAGAACTCCTTGCCCGGGAAAATATTCCCCTGATTGAAGACGATATTTACGGAGACTTGCATTTTGACAAGGCGAGACCCCGTAACTGCAAAAGCTGGGATAAAACAGGGAATGTGCTGCTATGCGCCTCTATTTCCAAGTCGCTGGCTCCAGGATACCGGGTGGGCTGGTGCATCCCCGGCAGGTTCGCGGATAAGGTCCTGTCTCTAAAACGCATACATAGTATTTCGGCTACTCATCCTACGCACGCAGCGATAGGCTTGTTCTTTGCCAACAACCGGTTTGACCTGCATATGCGCCACTTGCGCAAAGCACTGCATACTCAAAGCCTGCAATATATTCAAGCCATCTCCCGGTATTTCCCGGCTGATACCCGGGTAACACAACCCAGGGGCGGATATGTGTTATGGCTGGAGATGAACCCGGCCCTGAACGCCTTTACTTTATTTCAATCGGCTATTGAAGAAAAGATCAGCATTTCGCCGGGACAGATCTTTAGTATGGATGAGCGGTATAGCCATTGCATGCGCCTGTGTTTCGGGATGCCTTACACCCCTGCTGTCGATAAGGCGCTGAAGACGCTGGGGAGGCTGGTCCACCAGGCGATTCAGAAAAGCGGAGGGGCGCAATGACAGAGGACTCAGAAAAACGAGGGGGCGCAATGACAAGTGACTCAAAAAAGCGAGGGTAGATAACAATGGAGTCATACGGAAGCCCGTACTTTACCAAAAAATCAGTCCCGTGCATATCCGCTTCCTTTCCTCCCTGAGCCTGTTCGTTTTTAGCTTTGTCGGCACATTTTGTTATTCCGGGGCCTCGGCACAAAGGAAACACCTGGCAAAGAATAGCATACCTATCGATTCCTTGCACTTCCTCGGTTCTTGTGAAGTCCCTTTTAATGCCGCTTTTAAAGGCACCACCATCGGGGGGCTGTCGGGTATTGATTATGATACGGCTCGGAGGGTCTATTATATGATCAGTGATGATCGTTCGGAAGTAAATCCCGCCCGGTTTTATACGGCAAGGATCTCCTTTACCGAAAAGGGGTTTGACAGTGTGGTATTCGTTGATGCCACCACTTTGCGCCAACCTGGAGGCCTGCCCTACCCCAATAGCAAACTGGATCCGGCCCACACGCCGGACCCGGAGGCCTTACGATATAATCCCCGCTATGACCAAATGGTTTGGACCAGTGAAGGGGAAAGGATTGTTTCTCCCGGCAAAGTCGTCCTGGAAGACCCAACGATCATTGCTATTTCCAGGCAGGGCAATTGGATCGATACGTTCCCTATCCCGCCTTCGTTGAGAATGCATGCGGAACCTTTCGGTCCCCGGCAGAACAGTGTGTTTGAAGGGGCCGCCTTTGCCGACAGAGGCTTCAGCCTGTATGTAACGGTAGAAGAACCCCTCTATCAGGACGGCCCGCAAGCGGGCCTGACGGATACGGCTACCTGGACCCGGATCCTGTGGTATAACGTAAGAAACCACCGGCTTATGGGGGAATACGCCTATCATCCCGAGCCCATTGCCCGTCCGGCGGTCCCCGCGGGCGCATTTAAGATCAATGGCATTCCTGATATCATGTCCCTGGGTGGGAAAAGGTTCCTGGTACTGGAGCGTTCTTTTTCTGTGGGGCATATGGCCTGTACTATCCGTGTATTCCTTACTGACCTGAATAAGGCTTCTACTATCCGGGACGATGTCTCTATGAGAGAGACGCCTCCTGCTCATCCGGCAGTTAAAAAATTGCTCCTGAATATGGACTCTTTAGGGATCTATATAGATAATATAGAGGGGGTGACGTTCGGCCCCGACTTGCCCAACGGGAATAAAACGCTTCTCTTTGTGGCGGACAATAATTTCAACCCTTTGCAAAAGTCTCAATTCCTGCTTTTTGAGGTGATACCTTAAAGATGGGCGACCGGGCGGCGACAACGGGACTGGTGGGGCGACGGATGGCGACTGTTCAGGCCACATCTGCGGCATGCACCCAACGGCTTAGTATGCGGTCTACGATCATGAGGATGATCAACAACAGGGAAATGACATAGAATATCTTGAAGCCCAGGTGGAAATATCCCCAGCCTGAGAGCAAGGCGCCGGCGATATAGCTGGTCAGGATGCTGATCCGCATACGGAAACCCTGTACGTAGATCACGCCCCTCCCCCTACGGGCGTGCAGGAGATCAGCCAGGTCTGTCCCCAGATCGGTGAACAGGCCGGTCATATGGGTGGTCTTAATGCCCTGTCCCGTCTGACCAGTGATGGTGGAGATGGCGCTATTCTGGATCCCCATGGAAAACAGGAGCAGGCCGGCCAGCCACTGGGTCTCTGCAACGGTCTGTTGGTGGAAATACTCCCCATAGATGCCTACGCTGAGTAAAACGGCGGCTTCCAGCCCCAAAGGTATATAATGGGCCCCCTTGTAGCCCTTGTATTGAAAATAGCGGATCAGGAAGCGGGCGATGGCGGCCCCGGCCAGGAAAATACACATCCACGCCAGTATGACGACCATATCGAACCAGTTCTTCTCAAGCATTTTGTTGGCAAACGATACGGTATGGCCGGTTACATTAGAGATAAACGAGTAACAGGTCAGCATCCCCGCCAGGTTGGTCATGCCGGCTATCCCTGCGGCGGAGGAAGCCAAAGACAGATTACGTATGAACGTTCGTCTTTTTGCAGATAAGGGCGGCGGCTGAGGGCTGGGGTTCGTTGGGGTCATAGGCTGATATGAGCTTGTGGGCAAAAAGTTTGTAGCTTTATCTGCAAAGATTAGTGATTTTATTCTATTATTGTCTTGAAAGACAGGGTTCAATCTGATATAAGACTACGCAATGAAGAAGGAAGTAAAGGCCGCTTTTGTAGCTACCGGTAGCTACATTCCGGAAACCACAGTTAAAAACGATGCTTTTCTGAATCACCATTTCCTGGAAAAAGACGGTTCAGAAATTGGTAAAGACAATGCTACGATCATCCGAAAATTCAGGGAGATCACGGGCATAGAGGAAAGACGCTATGCCAGCCCTGATCAAACCGCCTCCACGATCGGATACTTAGCCGCTAAGGATGCCCTGGAGAGTTCGGGGATTGACAAGGAATCCCTGGATTATATTATTGTCGCCCACAATTTCGGAGACGTGCAATACGGGAGTAACAGGGTGGACCTGGTTCCTTCCCTGGCGTCCAGGATCAAATGCCTGCTGGGGATCGCCAACCCTGATTGCGTGGCGTATGATATCGCTTTCGGATGCCCGGGTTGGGTGGAAGGAGTGATCCAGGCCAGTTTTTACATCCGCGCCGGCGAGGCCAGGCGTTGCCTGGTGATTGGCACGGAAACATTGTCCCGCATCGTGGATTCTCACGACAGGGATACCATGCTTTACAGTGACGGCGCCGGCGCCGCCATCATCGGAGCCACGGACGACCGGGAAGAAGGCGTTATCCTTTCTCACAAGACGCAGACGCACGCGGTGGAGTATGCCAGTCTCCTGAATATGGGGCCTTCATATGACCCGTCCGAAGCGGCGGGCAAAGAGCTGTTCATCAAAATGAACGGACGCAAGCTCTATGAATTTGCACTGAACCATGTACCCCTGGTGATCAAGGCTGCCCTGGAAGCGGCCCAGTTGCCCATCACTGATATTAAAAAAGTCCTCATTCACCAGGCCAATGACAAGATGGACGCAGCCATTTTGCAACGCTTGTTTAAGCTCTATCATTTGGAATCCAGCCCCGCTGACCTGATGCCTATGACTATTTCATGGCTGGGTAACAGTTCGGTGGCAACCGTCCCCACCCTGCTGGACCTGATTCAAAAAGGCAAGCTCAAGGGTCAGGAACTACACAAGGGAGACAAGGTGATCCTGGCCTCTGTCGGAGCGGGTATGAATATCAACGCGATCGTTTATCAGTTCTAAGATATGAGAAGAAGCACCCGTGCGCTGGTCAAATTAAAAGAGTTTGCCCGCGTAATGGGCCCGGGACTTGTTACTGGAGCCAGTGACGACGACCCGTCCGGTATTGCCACCTACACCCAGGCGGGGGCCGCTTTTGGCTTCCAAACGCTTTGGACGGCATTGCTCACCTTCCCCCTGATGGCCTCTATCCAGGAAATGTGCGCCCGTATCGGCATTGTCACCTGCAAGGGACTCACAGGCACCTTAAGGCTGCACTACCCCCGGTGGGTCTTATACGGAATGCTCCTGTTCAGCTTTCCGGCCATCACCCTCAATATTGGCGCTGACTTAGAAGGCATGGCCGCTGTTTCGCATATGCTGTACCCGAAGATCCCGGTATTTGCCTACAGCCTGGCCATTGCGGTATTCATCATCTATGTGATCATCCGCTTCCCTTATGATAAGATTGCCAAATTCCTGAAATGGATGTGTATTGTTTTACTCCTGTACATCTTCGTTCCCTTCAGCATCAAGGTGGATTGGATGTCGGTGTTAAGGCATACGTTCATCCCCAGCTTCCATTTCAACAAGGATTTTGTCAATATGCTGGTAGCCATCCTGGGTACCACAATCTCTCCTTACCTGTTCTTCTGGCAGGCGACCATGGAAGCGGAAGATATTGCCGGTAGATCCAGGAAGGTGGTGGTCAACAAGTATATCCTGGGCAATATGAGAAAGGACGTGGATACAGGCATGTTCTTTTCCAATATCGTCATGTTCTTTATCATCCTGACGGCCGGCGCCGTTTTGTTCCCCAATGGAATAAGGCAGATTGATACGGTTGATCAGGCTGCCAAAGCCCTGGAACCCCTGACAGGACAATTCACCTATATCCTGTTTACCATCGGAGTGATCGGCACGGGCTTACTCGCCATCCCTGTGCTTGCCGGTTCGCTCTCTTATATCCTGGCCGAAACCTTTGACATATCCGGCGGGTTGAGTATGAAATTCAAGGACGCGAAGGCTTTCTATATTACGATCGTCGTGTCGATACTCATCGGGCTTAGCCTGGACTTCGTGGGGATCAGCCCGATCAATGCGCTCATCTATACTGCCATCCTCTATGGCCTGACCGCCCCGGTCATGATATGGGTGGTGATGCATATCTGCAACAATAAAGACATCATGGGAGAGCATACGAACTCGAAACTGGCTAATGTACTGGGGGGCGCTACTTTTGTGCTGATGACGGTAGCGGGGGTGGCGCTGATATGGTTTCAGTTTGCGTAAGGGCTAGTTCCCTGCGGGCCTTCTTTCTTTGATTGTAATAAAATAATATGGCCATAGGGAGTGACACAACCGGACTCCAATAAGCTCATTGCACAAAAAGCGAAGAACACTCCGCATTCTTCGTACCGTCGGTTAATCTTACCGGGGCGCCGTTCTTCCAATAAGTAACAATTCCATTGTCATTTTGCCCGGCATTTTCATATCCTGCTACGTATACGTCGGACCCCACCACCGCTAACCCGCTGGTGTAGGCTTCATGCGATCCATCGGTCAGCACGACCGGGACACCATTCTTCCAGTATTTGGCTACGAAATTCGTCCCATTGTTCTCTACTCCAACTACATATACATCGGATCCGGATAAAACGATATTATTGGCAAAGGCGTCCTGGGTTCCATCCGTCAGTGAGACCAGGCTGTCATTTTTCCAATATTGCGCCACATACTTCGTCCCATTGTACCCTGCGCCCGCCACGTATACATCAGATCCCGACACGGTGATTGAATTGGCTGACGCAGAAGACTGGCTGTCCGGCAGGGCCGTTTCAACACCATTTTTCCAGTAGACGGCACTGGTAGCGCTACCGGCATTGTCGGTACCTGCCACATATACATCAGACCCGGAAATGTACACCGCATATGCGTAAGCATGTGTCGCCCCTTGTGTTAAGTTGACCCGGCTGCCATTCTTCCAATATAGGGCATAGGTAGAGCTTCCCGGCGTCAAAGCGAATCCTGCAATATATACGTCCGATCCGGATACGGTAATGGAATTGACCCCTCCCATTAAGGTGTCGGCCGACAGGTCAAAAAAGGACCCGTTCTTCCAATAGGCAGGATAATTCGAAAATCCTTTATTGACAAAGCCGGCCACATACACATCAGATCCGGATAACGCCATTCCCATGGACTGACCGCTGGTTGTTCCGGAAGTCAAATCCACGGGAGTGCCATTCTTCCAGTACATGGCGGTATAGTCACTCTGCCCTACTACTTCAAAACCGCTTATATAAATGTTTACGGCGGAGGCATTCGAACCATGGCCTGATTTGCCACAGGACATCAGCAGGCATAGGCCGGAGGCTACGATCAGAAAATAATATTGTAGTGCTTTTCTCATATGAGGTAAAGTGGCTTTCTCTTACCAATATACAATTTCGTTCCGTTATAAAGTAGTCGTTTCGCCCACTGAATTAATCATTCTTTTTAATCAGGCATGAGATCGTCATCTCATACATACAGGGGTTATTGGTAATGGGTCCGAGGGGCTGCCTGAGTGAAAATACTTTTGAAAGGCCGATTTGCAAATGCTGCACCCTGATGCCGGCCTCTAATACTGTCCCAAAAAAGGAAATGCTTTCCGCATAACCGGTGTTCGCCAAATAACCTGTAATGATGTAGGTCATCCCGCCACCGACGTAAAACCCGACCTTTTTGTCGGTCTCGAATGTCGATCCGAAACCATAGTTATAACGGAGCAGGAGCGGAAATTCATAATAACCGGTATAGTTCCTATTGCCTTCGTCGGATGCAGCATTGCCATTCGATAGATAAGCTACTGCGACATTGGCGATGGACATGGGTATGCCCAGGCCGTTTTTGTTATCCAACCCTAATTTCAGATCTGTTCCCCAGGACAGGGAGGAATTAGTAGTCTTTAAAAAATCGGCCATGAATAAAAATGAAAAGCCGCTCGCTATACTGCCCTGATAATTTAACGTTCCCCCCATGAGCCCGACCGAGACCTGGCCATCTAACGGTTTGTACTTTGGAGATACGAAATGTATTCTCTTGCCCTGGGCATGCAGGGGGGTATGACCCGCGATACCGAGGTTGACCGATAGTAACAGAGGTAGTATAAAAGGTCGCATCGGATACTAATGTATCTACAATAAAATGGACCTTCCCCATATCATATGTGAAAAAAAACACAAATCAATATGGAGCCAACGTTTTGCCAGCTGCGATCGTTATTCGGATCGCAAGCTGCGCACGGGGTTGGCCACGGCGGCTTTGACGGCTTGAAAGCTGACAGTGAATAAAGCGATGAAAACGGCAAGGACACCCGCCAGGGCAAACATCCACCAACTGAGATCTACTTTGTAAGCGAACGCCTGAAGCCATCCGTGCATGGCCCACCAGGAGATAGGCGTAGCAATGACAAACGCAATCATCACCAGTTTCAAAAAGTCTTTGGACATCAATTGGATGATGCCGGGTATACTGGCGCCCAGTACTTTCCGGATGCCAATTTCCTTACTCCTTTGTTCTGCGCTGAAGGCGGCCAGGCCAAATAATCCGAGACAGGAAATCAGGATGGCCATCAGGGTGAATGAATTGATGATATGGGACATGGTGATCTCTGCTACGTACAGCTTTTGCACTTCGTCATCCAGGAAGAGGTAATCGAAGGGGGTAGATGGCAAATCCTTGTGCCAGATGCCCTTCATCTTTTCCAGCAGGGAAGCATAGTTACGACTGTTTATATTTACGATCAGGTAATGGATACCGTCGCTCGTGGGATTGTAATAGACCATAAAGGGAGCCACATTATCATGCAGGGACCGATAATTAATATCTTTCATCACTCCTACCACTTGAAACACCCGCACGTCTCCCGTATACAATTTCTTGCCCAGGGCCGCTTCGGGTTTCAAGCCCAGGTGTGCCGCCAGTGTCTCATTGATAATGACAGCCATGGAATCATGGATGCGAAAATCCCTGCCTTGGATCAATTTGATCCCCAAAGCCTTGATGATATGTTCATCTGACCAAATATTTTGCTGGTCTATGCCGTTCGCCAAACTCCCGCCTGCCAGGAATACCGGCCAGTCATTAAAGTTTTCGGCCCCCGGATAAGTATTGGTCTTGCTGACTGTCTTCACTTCCGATAATTGCAGAAGGTCTGACTCAAAAGCAGACATCCTGCTGCGGGTCTCTTCAGTATTGAAGCTAAAGATGAGCTGTTCATCTTTCTCAAACCCCAGGTCTTTGTGTTTGATATACTCCAACTGGCTGTAAATGACGATAATACCGGTAATGAGTATAATGGATAGGGCAAACTGGAATACTACCAGCGAACGGCGGATACCGGCCGCAGAGACATGACTGGTAAAATTGCCCTTGATCACCTTGATCGCCTGAAAGGCGGAAAGATAGAAAGCAGGATAACTGCCGGCGGCGACACCCGTGACCAGGACGATGGCACCCAATACTCCCCATACCTGATAATTGGCCAGCAAAGACAAATGGACGTCTGCCTGTGTGATGTCGTTCAGATACGGAAGTGTCCAGGCCAGTAACGGGACGGAGATCAATACGCCGATCAGGGCGAGCAGGAATGATTCTCCCAGGAATTGCAGGATCAAACTCCTTCTCCCCGCCCCTACCACTTTTCGGATACCCACTTCTTTCGCCCTCTTAGAGGCACGAGCGGTGGATAAGTTCATAAAATTGATACAGGCAATCACCTGGATGAGCACGGCGATCAATATAAGCATGTAGAGAAAGGAAGTGCTGACTGTTTCACCAGATTCGGCTTCATATCCCGCAGTATTATGTATGACGCTTGCCGGCTGAAGGTGTAGTACCTTTTTCATGCCGAGGTTCTTCAACTGTTGTTCGCCGTGCCTACTCAGAAAAGCCGGTAGCTTTTGTTCCAGCACTACCGGGTTTACGCCGGGCTTTAATTTTACATAAGTATAAGTGAAGTTGTTACCTGACCAGGTACTATTGTTCAAAAAATCGCTCCCAAAACCGCCCTGGTTCATCTTAATGAACATATTAATATGCAGGCTGGATTTACCCAGGCTTTCATCGACGACGCCGGTTACTGCAAAATCGTGTTTTCCCCAGGGATCGTTGATGGTGATCACCTTCCCGATAGGGTTTTCTCCTCCAAAGAGCTTGGCGGCCACGGGTTGAAGCAATACAATGGAATTGGGTTCCGATAGGACGTTCACTGGGCTACCGGCCGTAAAATGATACGTGAGTACGTCAAAGAAGGTGGAGTCTACGAGGAAGGCATCCTTTTCATAGAATGACTGGTCCTTATAGATCAACTGGTGTTGGCTTGCCCCGAGTGTAGGCATGACACGGGTGAATTGTTCCACTTCCGCAAAATCGGTTTTCATCGCCGGGCCTATCGGAGGGGAAGCGGTGGCCATGGTATGCTTATCGCCCGAAATTTCTATATCGGCGATGACACGGTATATATCCTTTGCATGGTCATACTGCTGATCATAGCTATATTGGTCCTTTACATATAAAACGATATACAAGCAGCACAGGGTGCCGATGGCTAACCCAATGATATTGATCAGGCTGAATGCTCTATTCTTCCGAAGGAACCGGAAGGCGGTCTTGATATAGCTTTGGAACATACCCCGGGGTGGTTTTGGTTTCTACATCCAAAGCAATGCCGGACATCTTATTGATTATAAATCAATTAATTAGTGAGCTGTAGCGGAAAAAAGACTGTCCGTTTTCGATACGAACGGCGGGCGGTAGCGGACAGGCGGCGGGCGGACTACGCGGGGGCCCCAGGGGGCGAAAAAAGAATCCCGGGTTCTTTGTAACCTTTTTATCTTTCGCGGGTAATCATAGAAAAGCATGATTCTTGAATTTGGTGGCTGAGTTATCCGACGAAAAAATAATGCAACGGGTAAAAGGGGGAGACGTCTCTGAATTGACTGAATTGTTCGAACGGTATCATGTGAAATTGTATAATTTCTTCCTGAAACTAACTTTCGACAAGGCTGCCAGCGAGGACTTGACGCAAAACCTTTTCTACCGGGTCATCCGGTACAGGCACTCCTTTGATAGGGGGAACGGGAGTTTCAAGTCCTGGATCTACCAGATTGCCAGAAATATCCACGCGGATTATTGCAAGGATCAGCAAAAAAGGACGGATCGGTTCCGTATGACAGAGGATGGAGAGGCGTTTCCCGGCGGCCATTTATCGGGGCACGAAGGGACGTATAGTGAAGAGCAGTTTGAAAGACTGGAAAGCGCTATGTCAGGGCTTAGTGCCGACCAACGCGAGCTGCTGGTCCTAAGCCGGTACCATGGCTTGAAATATGAGGAGATATCCAGGATTAAACAAATATCGGTGCCGGCTATTAAGGTACAGGTTCACCGGGCGATCAAACAACTGAGGAGTTTATACTTTAAAAAATCTTAAAGACGGGAGGTGAAAATGAATTGCGAAGAAGTACAATTATTGCTAATCGAGTATGTCGATAACAACCTGCCTGAAGCAAAGCGTCTGGAAGTGGAAGGACACCTGGATTCCTGTGAAAAGTGCAGGCAGGAAGAAAAGGAGATCCGGGAATTATTTCAGGCAATGGATGATTCACCACTGGAAGAACCGGGTGCCTCTTTAAGGAGGGGCTTTGATCAGATGCTGCAATCGGAATTGAATATAGTGGCGCAAGAACGGAGGGGTGGCCAGGAAGCCGATGGCGGCAGGACCATATCCATACGCCGGATCTCGACTGTTTGGGCGGCTTTGGCAGCATTCGTACTGCTGGTGGTGGGCGTCTTTATCGGAACCAGGATCACTTATACGCATGAAGGCGCCGCCACTACCCAGTTATCTGAATTGAAAAGTGAAGTGAAAGATATGAAGCAGACGCTGATGTTCACCTTGCTTAAAGAGGAATCCGCCAGCGACCGGATCAAGGCGGTCAATTATGCTACGGAAATGTCGAACCCTGATCAGCAGGTGATCGGCGCCCTGATCAGTACCTTAAACCACGATAAGAACGTAAACGTACGGCTGGCCAGTCTTTATTCGCTGGCAAAGTTCTCCGATATTCAAGCGGTCAGGGATTCCCTGGTGTCTTCACTGCCTAAACAAGCGGAACCCATTATCCAGATCGTCATGATCAACCTGCTCACCGAAAATAAAGAATCAAAAGCCGTCAAACCCATAGAGGAAATCCTCTCCAACCGGAACACGTTGCCCGCTGTAAAGGACATCGCCCGCAAAGGACTCAAAACATTGTAACCCATTACTCAACATAGAAAAGTGCCGTCGTGCACGATCACCAAAAGTTTAAATATACATATTATGAAATTTACACATGTTATTTCGTTTTCAGCCCTGTTTTTTATCGGCTCCGCAGCCAGTGCACAGGACTTCAAGGTACCTGTGGCCAATACAAAGGAGGCGTCGGTTACATTGAAAGATTTTCCAGGCGACATCCCTATTGAAGGATACAGTGGATCCGAGATCATTATCACCGGGGACGCCAATCATGAAACCCCTGAAAGGGCCAAGGGATTGAAGCCCATTTATCCCGGCGGGGTTGACAATACGGGGCAGGGTATTAAGCTGGAAAAGAACGGAGACCAGGTGACACTCACCTATCTTTTACCTATCACGAACGAAGGCCGGGAATACAAGATCAAAGTGCCGGAGAATGTGTACCTGAAACTGACCAGCGGCTGCGAGCGTCAGACCGACGCCCATGTTCAGAATATGAAAGGGGAAGTGGAGATCAACATTTGCGGCAATATCTCTCTTAAGCATGTCAGCGGCCCCCTGGTATTGTCCACCATCAGCGGCAATATCGATGTGGTGTTCAGCGAAGTAAGTAAGGACAAGCCCATCTCTATCGCTTCTATCAGTGGGGAGATCGACGTGACCTTACCGGCTAATACCCCTGCGACTGTGGAAATGTCCAATATTTCCGGGTCTATGTATTCGGACTTTGACTTTCACTCTGACGACAAGGATATGAAGCGGATCGGAGGCAATAGCATCAACGGGCAGATCAACGGGGGCGGCGTCGACCTGAAGATCCACGATATCAGTGGCAATATTTACCTAAGAAAAGGATAAACACCATCATATGAAAAATTTACTCCTTGTCATCCTGACCTGCTTGTGCCTTTCGGGCGCTTATGCACAAAAGATCGTTGAAAAGCATTTTGACTTTGCACAAAAGAACTTCGTTGCGCTCAATATCCAGATCGCCGATTCCATCAGGATCATCACCTGGAACAAGAACGAAGTGTATGTGAAAGCGTCCATCAATATCAACGACAATAAAGACAATGATGATTACGCGGTCTCCTTTGACGATTCAGGCGCCCGTATTGAAATGAAGGCAAAGTTTGTGGAGAAACCACAGCGTGTAAAAAATGATTCCTGTCATTGTTATTGCAACAACACGAGCAAAATATACTGCGATGTGTACCTGCCTGAGAATGCCGCCTTTTCGGTGGAGACGATCGACGGCAATATCACGATCTCCGGCAAAACGGATGAAATGAAGGTGCATACAATCAGCGGCTTCATCGACCTGACCATGGCGCCGGACCGTAAAGCAGATGTCAAACTAAATACGATCTCCGGGACGATCTACTCTAACCTGGCCTTGAACGGAGCAGAGCATAAGGCAGCGTCCTCCACGATCTCACAGGCGTATAACGGCGGCGGAAAGCCGCTCAACCTGGAGACGATCAGCGGAGATATCTTTATCAGAAAAGCAGAATAGGCGCGAGCCGCCGGTGCGGTCGGAGAATTGCGTGCCGCCTGTGGCGGCTTGGGAATTGCGAGCCGCCACAGGCGGCCGAACAAAAGTAAAAGTATAGCCATGATTAAAACGTATCTGAAAGTCGCCTTCAGAAGCCTTTGGACATCCAAAGGCTTCTCGGCGCTCAATATCGCAGGCCTCGCGCTGGGCATGACATGCAGCCTTTTGATATGGCTGTGGGTCAGGGATGAAATGGGCATGGATGCCTTTCATCAAAAAGGTAAACAATTGTTTTCGGTCTATGACCGGCGCATACATGATGGCAGGGCCGATGGAATGTACGCAATGCCGGGATTACTGGCGGATGAGTTGAAAAAGACGGTACCGGAAGTGGAGATGGCCACGGGCTATTGGTATACTTCGCCCCATACTTTTGCGGTCAGGGATAAGATCATCAAGGAAGAAAGCAATAACGCCGGCGAAGACTTTTTTGGCATGTTCAGCTACCCGTTGCTGGAAGGCAATGCCACCGATGCTTTGCACGGCCCGGAAAGCATGGCGATCTCGCGGAAGATGGCGGACGAGTTCTTTGGCAGCCCTGCTGCGGCTATCGGAAAAACGGTCCGGTACGAAAATAAAAAGGACTTCAAGGTAACGGCAGTGTTTGAAAACCTTCCCGCCAATGTATCGGATCGCTTCAATTGTGTGATCAACTGGGAGCAGTTCAAAGAAGAGAATAGCTGGTCAAAGGATTGGAATAATAACGGCCCCCCAACGTTTGCTTTACTGCGTCCGGATGCCGATCCCGCCCAGGTGGAAAAAAAAATAACCCGCTTCCTGGACAAGTACCAAATGAAACAACAGAATGGCAACCGCCAGGAACTGGGACTACAATCCTACAATGAGGTCTATCTCCATTCCGAGTTCGACGGTGGAAAACCCGGGGGAGGCCGGATCGAATATGTTCATCTGTTCAGCCTGATCGCCTTGTTCATCCTGCTGATCGCCTGTATTAATTTTATGAACCTGACGACCGCGCGTTCAGTGAAGCGGGCAAAGGAGATTGGGGTACGCAAGGTCATGGGCGCAGGACGGTTTATATTGATCCGGCAATTCATGGGAGAAGCAGTGACGGTCGCTTTGTTGTCCGCTGTTTTAGCCTTGCTGTTGGTGTTGTTGACATTGCCTGCCTTTAATCACTTAACGGGAAAGGAAATTGCCTTTCCTTTCGCCCAGGGATCTTTCTGGGCGGGTGTGGCAATCCTCGTGTTCCTGACTGGCCTTTTTTCGGGTAGCTACCCTGCCCTGTTCCTCTCTTCCTTCAATCCTATCCGGGTGCTGAAGGGGGCCCTTAAATCGGGGCCAGCGGTGGTTTGGTTCAGGAAAGGGCTGGTGGTTTTTCAATTTGCTTTATCCATTATACTGATCATCTCTACGATCCTCATTTCCCGCCAGATCAATTTTATCCAAAAGGCCAATCTCGGATATGACCGGGAAAACCTGATCTATATTCCCAATGAAGGAGATCTTTCCACTAAATTGGATGTCTTCAAATCAGAAGCGCTGCGCATGCCCGGCATCAAAGACGTATCCGCCGTGACGCAAGAGCCAACGAATATTAATAATAGAACAGGTGATGTGGTTTGGACAGGAAAAGACCCTAACGCGGACCCCCTCTTTGTCCAGGCGGCGGTGGGAACTGACTTTATGCGGACGATGAATCTGAAGATGGTCATGGGGCGCGACTTCTCTAAGAACTTTGCGACCGATTCCCTGGGGTATATCATCAATGAATCAGCCCTGGCGATTATCGGCTACAAGGACCCGATTGGCAAGCCCCTTAGCTTCTGGAAAAAACAGGGCACCATCATCGGCGTAGTAAAGGATTTTCACTTTGCCTCCCTGCACGACCCCATTGAACCGATTGTGATACGGCAGGGCAACGGGTTTTTAAATACCATCCTGATCAGGACGGAACCGGGCCAGACAAAGCAGGCATTGGCCAGCCTGAGCGCTTTATGCAAAGCGCTTAATCCACAGTTCCCCTTTACTTATCAATTTTCGGATGAAGAATACACCAAATTATATAAAAGCGAATCCATCATCGGAACGCTCTCTGCCGTCTTTGCGATCCTGGCGATCGTCATTTCCTGCCTGGGGCTGCTAGGGCTGTCGGTCTTCACGGCTGAGCAACGTATGAAAGAAATCAGCATCCGGAAGGTGCTGGGGGCCAGCGTGGGGTCCTTATTTCACCTTTTGTCCTGGGAGTTCCTTTTATTGGTAGGGATTGCCTTTGGCATTGCGGCCCCCCTGGCCTGGTGGTTCATGCACCATTGGCTACAATCCTATGCGTACCGGACGGATATTTCCCTGTGGATATTTGGATTGTCAGGTGCGCTGGCGATGCTGATCGCACTCGTGACGGTTTGTTTTCAGACGCTCAGGGCAGCTTGGGCGAGTCCTATAAGCAGTTTAAAGTCAGAATAGTGAAATTCACAGTTGTCGGGCCCCATGTTTATGGGGCCCTTTTCAAGCCTGGTTTGGCTTTAAAACAAATTGTATGTTTAAATACTATTTCACCGCTGCGTTCAGAAATTTTTGGAACAATAAACTGTTTTCAGTTATCAATATTGTCGGGCTGGCCATTGGTTCTGTCTTATCATTGGAAGTCAGGGTCTCCGGGAATATCTCTACAAGAACCTTACCAAGTCGTCTTGACTAAAGCAAACGCCGGATTATATTTCCCCCATGTACCGGAGGCGAAAATAGTGGGAAAAGAAATTATTTTCAACGACACTATTCGCACGACAGTGACAGGCATTGTAAAAGACTTACAACAAAATACAGATTTCAGTTTTAAGACATTTATCTCAAGAGCCACCATTGAACTCCCCAGATTAAAACCAGATGACGGTGACGAATGGGGCAGCACGAATAATGCATCACAACTGTTCGTTAAGCTGTCTGCGGGCATAACAAAAACACCAATAGAAAATCAAATTGCCGCCATTTTTAAAAAATATTATAAACCAGCACAACAGACGCTCAACATTACGACAACACATGGCCTGCAGCCTTTGAGCGATGTGCATTTCAATGCAGACTACGACAATTTTGACCAACGCCTTGCTCATAAACCGACGCTATACGGATTATTAGCAGTGGCGGCATTTTTATTGCTTTTGGGTTGCATCAACTTCATTAATCTTACTACCGCACAAGCTTCAAAAAGAGCCAAAGAAATGGGTGTCCGAAAAACAATGGGCAGTTCAAAAGGGCAATTAATATTTCAGTTCTTAAGTGAAACATTTTTACTCACGGCCTTCGCAGGCATTTTGTCCGTCGGGTTAACCCCGTTTCTTTTGAAAGCATTTGAGGATTTTATTCCTACAGGTGTACACTTTAATGTAATGCATCAGCCCGGCGTACTTGTATTTTTACTCATCCTTTTGCTCGCGGTAAGTATATTATCCGGCTTTTACCCTGCGCTTGTTCTTTCTTCTTACAAACCTGTAATTGTCCTGAAGAACCAATCCTATTCAAATACGGGAAAATCGCTCAGTGTATGGCTGCGAAAGTCATTGACCGTTTCACAATTTGTAATTGCACAAGTGTTTATCATCGCTACCATTTTAGTGAGCAAGCAGATAAATTACACCGTGAATAAGGACCTGGAATTCAAAAAAGACGCGGTCGTTTATTTTAGCATAGGCTATAACGATACGGACCCTGCTCACAGGTCTTTTTTGATGGATAAGCTTAAAGCCATACCGGAAATAGCATTGGCAAGCTTGGGCAGTGACCCTCCTTCTTCTAATCATTTTGGGACGCGTATCCTGACGTATAGAGATGGCAAAAAAGAAATTGAAACCGAGGCAGACAAAATTTTTGCAGACACAAACTATATTAAATTATATAACATGAAATTACTGGCAGGAAACAACCTGCCATACAGCGATACCATACATAATCTGATCATTAATGACACATATGCGCACCTCCTCGGATTTAAAGACCCTCAAAAGGCCATAGGAAAGCAGCTCGAATGGGACAAAGGCATGGAGTGCCCTATTATCGGCGTCGTTGCTGATTTCCATCAAAAATCATTGCACGAACCAATTAAACCTCTGGTCATATCAAGCAAATCTTCAGATGAGACTGTGTTCAGTATAACGCTGCAGCCCCAAAATGAAAGAGGTACTCTCTGGAAATCGGCCATTAATAAAATGGAAAAGTCATTTAAGGAAATTTATCCCAACAATGACTTTGAATATAGCTTTCTCGACCAAAGTATTGCAAAATACTATGTGGCAGAGCAACATGTTTCCCGCTTATTGATGTGGGCAACAGGGCTTGCCATTTTTATCAGTTGTCTTGGCCTGATGGGCCTTGTCATTTATACGACCAATCAGAGAACAAAAGAGATAGGCATAAGAAAAGTAATAGGCGCGACCGTGATTCGGATCGTCTCGTTAATATCTAAGGATTTTCTCAAGCTTATTGTTGTGGCATTTATCATTGCTATCCCCATTTCCTGGTATGGAGCCAATCAATGGCTGCAGAGCTTCGCTTATAAAACCGCTTTGAGCTGGTGGATATTCCTGGCTGGAGGCTCCATTATGCTTATAATAGCCATGATGGTGCTATGCGTGAGGGTAATCAGGACGGCACTGGCAAACCCTATAAGGAGCTTAAGGGTTGAATAAAGACGTATGTCCAATCTCAACTCATCGCAAGCTTGGGACAGAGGCGTTATTTAGCTATAGGAAGGACGAGGATGGGCGCGAAAAAGCCGGAGGGGCCGGCGTGCTATTCTTTTGAGTGGTTCTATTTGTGATTCTTGGTAAAGGAATCAGGCAGCCCTACCCTTTTTATAAATGCAGCCGCTTCAGCGTGCTTCTTTATGAAAACGGGGTCTTTGCCGTAGTCCGGCATGTTGGGATTGACAGCAATTGGCTTTATCTTCTTTCCCTTTTTTTTCGCAGGCAATGGAAATAATTTTGATCTGGTCACTAATTAGGCAGCTTTGCCTTCTTTAAGAGGCGATTTGCTTCTTTCAATTTTTCAGACGCAAGTGCCTTGTCCTTCAATTTGTTCAAGTTCTCATCGATTGTAAGGGTTAATTCGTGCCCAAAGGATCGAGTCCTCCAATTGTCCATAAATTGCATACTTATTCGACAATTCGAAAATATTTAACCCGATAGCTTTTCTGCAAAGCCTAGTCCTGCTTTCGGTATTTCCCGTGAAAAATATCCACCTTTCAGGGTATGTACCTGTGTATAAATCTACAGCGTCTGCAATCGTAGCCAGGACCATAGATACATCCCCATTATTTGTAACAATATCGAAGTCGGAATAACCATTTTCTAAGACATCAGATAGCTCTAGGTTATATACCCCTTCGGATTCGGTCTTGATAAAGACGATACGTTTCCGAATTGTTCCATTTTTTCCAACACTATCAAAATCAAAAACACTAAAATCTTTTGAAATAGACAAATGCCGATAGTAATCATATTTCATCCAGTTAAAATAGGCATGATCTCTATTATAAACATTTTATTTTTCCGTAAAATCAGCCACCACAAAGGATTGTAGAAGAATATAGCAAGTCATCGGCTCACGTCGAAAGATGTGGTAAAAAACTTTAACATTCACTTCGGGTTACCAATTTAATTTTCCGGCATTATTGGTAAATCAACTTACTTATATGAAAAAAACGAACAGCTTGCTGCTGACGGGCATTGTATTGTCCGCCATCACCGTCATCACCACATTCAGCGCTTGTAATGATGCACAAACCAAGGGCAAAACGCAAGCCGACTATGCACATAAAGGTGCGGCCACGGCGACGACTATGGACGAGACTGTAAGGGCGGATTCAACACAGGCCCGGGCAGCGGATACGGATGCAGGGCTCTCTCCTCAAGTCGGTAAAGCGCCTAAGGATGTTATGCTCATCAAGGAGGGGGACATGGATGTTTCTGTGACTGATATGAAGGAGTCCGCAAAGAAGTTGGAAAAGTGGATCGATCATGAGGGCGGTTACTATCTCGAATGGGAACAATTTAAGCAAGATCCACAAGATAACTTATTGAATGTTTCTATTACCGTCAAGGTTCCTTCGGATCACTTCGAATCTTTTAAGGACTCTTTGCAAACGATCGGATCGATTCTCGATGAAAAAATAGGGGCAACCGATATTACAGATGATTATCAAACGGTTCAAAGCGGAATGACTTCCGGTCAATACACGAAGGAGCGGTATACGCAGATTGCAAGTAAAACTAAAAATACCAAGGAGGCGTTGGCGGTGCAGGAAAAACTCGACGAACAGCAAAGCAGTATGGACGCTTCTCAAAACGGCATTGACCAAATGCACCGGCACATGGCCATGGGCACCTTTCATATAAGACTCTCTCAATTGCATCCCTGGCCGGCGGACCCCAATAATGATTTTGGGCGTCGGTTCCTCGCTAACCTTCGGTCAGGTGCAGAGACCCTGGAGACCATAGTATTGTTCTTTATCAGCATATGGCCCGTTGTGCTAGTCATGATCGGAGGTATTTTCTTGTGGATTAACTATGGGATTAAACTTAAGCCAAAACATGACTCCACAAAGCATCATACGGCTTGAAAAATACCCTTCCCTACTCCACTGCCATCTTCTTCACCAAAATCTTATTTCCTTTTTTATCCAAGAGTTGAATGATATACAACCCTTTGGCAAGGTTGCGGGGTAAGCTGATTGTTCTTTGGGATATGGGACCTCCACTGAGTTCATACTTTGCCAAGGGATTCCCATTTAAATCAAACAACCTCAGTTCACAGGCCTGATCACTTAATCCCCTGACATCAATACTAAGTTGCCCATTTTGGACGGGGTCAGGGTAAATATTCAAGGTGATGAGGCCGGTGGAAGGCGCTTCTACCATGCTGACCGTACTATAGGCGGTGACGGCTCCTTCGTTATTTAACAGGCTTAAACGGTAATAGTTCTTCCCTGGCAGCGGATGTTCGTCTACAGCGGATTGAGTGGCGGTGCCCGGGTAAGGGTAGCTGATCAGGGGAGCATAGGTATTCCCGTCTGCACTTCTTTCCAAGATCAGTTCCTTCCCATTTTCCGTGACTCCCAATCCCCAGTTGAGGCAGACCTTGTCTATTGACCAACTGGCGCTGAAAGTATTGAACCAATCGGACAATATGATCAGGCTGGAATTGGTGGTCCATAGCCCGGTAACGGCTAAAGGGTCGAGGCCACCCAGCGTTCCATAATCAGAATTGGTGGGGAAGATGGCTGCATTGGTGTAGTTCGCCATATTGGAGGAGGGGGTTACCACAACATCTGTACCCATCAGGGAATAACCTAAAATTTTCGCGTTGGAGGGAACGCCCAGATCGGAAAAGCGGAGAAATACCCCATCCCTGTTCTGAGAGGTGCTGTTATCCATCAGCAGCAAATTGGCATCGGCCGGGTTTTTGCGTAAAATGAGGTAGGTGACATTGCCTCCCACCGAGCTACCATAATCCGTGGAAGCGACCAACACGGCATTATAATAGGTCAAGGGGTTTCCGTTGGCATCTACGGTTTGAACCGCCGCCACATAAAACGGATCGTGGCTGCCTGCGGTACCTCTGTCAAAGACCGCAAAACCGGCTTTTGTATTATCTGTTGAATAGAGCGCGCTGGAGAAGATCACATCCATCCTTTCTATATTATTATTATTGGTTGTGACCGCATTCTGGAAAACATTATCGATCCCCGCGTCAAAGAGCCGTTCTGTAAATACTCTTTCAAGGCTATCGTCATATTCAGCATACAATGCCGCCGTGCCGCCCGCATTAACAGTACCTCCGTCCTGATCAAACCACATCGACTTCCGCAGACCTGTCACATTTGCATTATTGACCCGCTGAAATTTAACCGACATACCGAGTGGCTGATAACGGTAGGTGAAACCCAGGGCGATGAAAGAATCCAACACCTGCATATTATCGGAGGCAGCCACGTTCGTCCCGAAATGATAGGTATATGTATTCCCTGTCAATCCACTGGATATATTCCCAGTGGCGCCGGTGCCCGTATAGGCAGTGGAAGTGGTGGCATTTATAGTATGTGTATACACGGCGGTAACGGGCTGTTGCGCGTACCCGGATGGCATTGCTGCGAGGAAGCCAAGCGCCGTAAACATTCGTCTCAGGGCGCGTGGACTGAAAGTAAAGACCAGGTTCATAGTGTTCGGATTATGATTGAAGAAACAGCTATAAAGATAGTACCTGATTTTTTTAAAAGTTGTAGTTTAGTAAGGTAGCCTAACTACTACTATTTATTACTGTAGTTGTCGTAGAAGGATTATTACGTAGAGGACCAATGCTAAAAAAACTGTCCCGTTCTAAAGGGGATTCCTTCGGAACGGGACGTTGGGCCGCGTGCGGCACGTAGGGCAGAGGATGACCAGCGAGACCGTGCTGGGGCCTGTTACTTAACAGCTAACAGTTCCACCTGCTCAATGACAGGAGGCTGGGAGAATAGGTCCGGGGCTTTGGCCATTAATGCCTGGGCGATCTTTCCCGATAGGTGGGCTTTGCGGCCTTCTTCTTTTTCGAATGTGTCAAATATACCAAAGGTGGACGGGCCCATCTGAAGCGCGAACCAATGGATGGTATCGGGCTCCTCCTTGGCTAAAGGGAGCGCGCCTTTTATAAATTCGGCTACTTCTTTTTCTTTACCCGGCTTGGCTTCCAGCCTTGCGAGGAGTGCTAATTTAACCATGCTGTATTATTTTAAATGATGACTTATAACCCTGAATAATAATCGTAGCCCTGCTCCGCCCAGTAGTCCTTCGGGCGTTGATTACTGAAGGTGATGGCACCTATCCGTTTCAGGTTCTTGATCCCGTACTTCACGGGTATGATGAGACGGAGCGGCGCTCCATGGTTTGCCGGTATCGGTCGGTCATTCAATTCATATGCCAGCAATGTCTGGGGATGCATCGCACTTTCTATATCCAGGCCTACATAATACTTCCCGTTGGGGGTTTCCATCCCTACGTATTGCATCCTGGCTTGTTCATCCAGTTTAAAATGCGCTACGAAGTCCGCAAACCGGACGCCTGCCCAGTGCTGGATCTGATCCCATCCTTCGACACATTTAAAGTCATACACGATCTCGGTTTTGGGAAGGGCCCTGATTTCTTCAATCGTTACCCTCAGGATGTCTCCCCCACCCTTGTCTACTGCCAGTTGCCAGGTCTCCGGTACGAAGGGATCTTCGGTCATGCCGATATCGCTGTTGACCCTCACCTGCGTGGCTGCCATGGACTTCGGATAAGTTTCTACCAGGTGGTTATTACTAAAGGTTTTTCTGAAGAAGAGCTCGGTTTTGTTCAAGGCGCGCCGGAGTGGTTTTCGCGCTCCTGCCGTGATGCCGGGGATTTCCTGGGCAGAATGGTAGAGCCACTTCCAGCCTCCGAAAGCGGCGCTACCCAATACGGCGAAAGTAGTAAAGGATATGAAATCCCTGCGCCGGATCTTTTGTTCTACGGTCAGCTCCTTTTGCGGCTTTTTATGATCTTCTTGGCTGCTCATTCCGGGGAGTTTTGGGTGGAGGAAGGCGCTTGCTCGTCAGTGGCGGATGGGGGCGGGGCCGGTCCGTCGGCAGCGGACGCGCGGCTTGGCGGGGGTGGTACGGCGGTCTGCGATGGCGCGACGGTTGGCTTGGGCGATGTGGCCGTTGGCGGAGGGGCGGTGACAACCGGTGCTGTGGCGATGGCCAGGGCCGGTGATTCCTCTATATTCAATACTTCAAAACCGGAGATGACGGACCTGAAATTGTTCCAGCCGGCCAGGATGACTTGCACGATATGTATGACAAAAAAGAATACGTAGCCCATGGTCAGGGCAAAATGAAAAATCCTTGCCAAATGATAGCCCCCGCAAATCCAGCATAACCAATAGAACTGAACGGGCTTGTAGATGGCAAGCCCGGTAATGATGGATCCAAAACCCATCACGATGATGGAGGTATAGGCGATCCGCTGGGCGGCATTGTATTTATCCTGGGGTGGGGCCGTCCTCCGGATATGCAGGTCATGCAATACGACAAGAAAGGCCTCTTTAAAAGAATGGCGGTTCGGCACTAGTTGCCTCCATTCTCCGGAAATGAGGGTGTAGGCCACATAGAGAATGCCATTCAGAAAGAAAAACCACATGAACAGGAAATGGAAGGCCATTCCTTCGGCCAGCCGGAAGGGAATGTTCAGGAGTTTGTATATCCACATTGGAAAGAACTGGACGAACTTGTGCCCGAAGATCGTGACATGATATACGTCGTTGGCCCAATAAATGAGCAACCCACTCCAAATCATGATCGTCAATATGGGGAAGTTAATCCAATGCGTCCAGCGCATGACCAATGGATGCTTTTCTTTGATCACTTTCATATGCACCTATAATTTTGTAGCCGCCACAATTTCTCCATTGGCGTTATTTTGAAGGAAAGCGATGATCTCACAATCCGTCCGGTTCAGGCCAGCAGGAAGGTCTATATGGGCTGTGCCGCTCATGGGGCCGCCGGCGCTGTCACGATTGCCAGCACTGGCGTTCTCCAAAACGATGGTTTGAAGGTTACGTACTATTTGCACGTGGGACAGGGTCCGCCCCTCGTTCTCCCCCCTCTTTACCTGGGTCGTACCCGTCTTCTGAACGAGGGCCAACAGCAGGGATGTATTACCCGTCACACCTTCGGTTTGGTATTGGAGGTTTATGGTACCCGGGCTGGTCTGCCCTTCCTTCAATGTGAGTTGGGTTGACGGCGCGCTTTTGAGATTGCTTTTAAGGGCATCCCTTAGTTTCCCTTCTTCTGATCCTACAAATTCGGTCCTCCCATTCACTACTATCTGGGGAGTATATACGGAAGACAAATGTAACCACGCTGCATACTGGTTTTGGCGTTTTGACCAGGCCGCATCACTAAATACGTCTTTCCAACCCAAATGGTTCCAATAGTCTACGTGGAATGCCAGAATATACACGGGCCGGCTATTACTTTCGCTTTGTGTTTTTGCGACGAGTTCATCGGCGGGCGGGCAACTGGAGCAGCCTTCTGAAGTGAACAGCTCCACAACAGCAAATCCCTTGTCAGAAGTCGAAGGGGCGTCGGAACTCGAAGGGGCGCTGAGACTGGAGCCGGAAGTCGAAGGGGCGCCGAGGCCGCGGTCGGAGGCCAAAGGGGCGGCCGTGCCCGACAGCAGGAGCTGGCCGGAAGGTGAATGATGGCGGAGCCAGATCCCCTTTGAAGCCCATCCAACAGCGCCTAAGCAGATGATAATGAATAAAGTAGCTATTGCTTTCATTTTTGTTTTTTTGATAACCGCTCCTGGTTAGTCGGGGCTAAAATGAAAACCTTACAAAATAAGTCAAAAAATCTGTAAGGTTTTGGCCAATAACATACCCAACCCCTGAAAAAAAGCAAAGCGATGTAGAAGGAACTGTGACGGTTGATTGCTCAAATAATGATACTTTTTGACTATAATCTGCCATAGCCGCCGGGTAAGCGAATCTACCTTTGGGAAAATTCTCCTATGCAGAAAAGATGGCTTTCAATTTCGATCGGCGTGTTGTTTTTTTGTGGGGCCGCTCCTATGGTTTCTGCACAAAAGGTAAATACGGATTCCCTTTCTCTCGTATCTAAGATCAGCTCGGATCAACTAAAGCTGGGCAAACTGCAAAACGAGGTTGATCAAAAAACAAGGGACAAGAAGGATGCGGCAGAGCAGGCCCAGAAATCTGCCAATGAAAACACGGACGCCGCTAATAAATTAAGCACTAATCCCCAGGATAAAAAATATGCCAGGCGGGCGGATAATGCAGCCAGTGACGCCAGGCGGGACGCCAAGAGAGCCAGGAAAGCTTCTGACAGGCTGGATGACCTGAACAAGGATATCCAGAATCTACAGGGCCGGATAGCCGGGGAACAAAATAAATTGACGAAATATGCGGGTGCAGGTGGCGCCGCGCCGGGTGCAGGTGTCCCCACGCAAGGTACTAGCGCTGCGCCGGGCACGCAAACGCCTGTTCAGGTACCGGTGCAACCGGATACGACCCGACATAACTAGTGAGGAGGGATCCCCCTAAGGCGGAGAAAAGCCTCCCCAGGGCGGAGGAAGTCCCGGAGCGAGGCTCCGCTTACCTGATCAATACCAAATTGCCTTTCTTAATTACCGGCTGTTTTGCGCCGGCTGTAACGTAACTCACCATCCAGACGTAATTGCCCGGGAAGGCGGGCTTTCCGTTAAACGTGCCGTCCCATCCAAGTTCAGGGTTTTCTGATTGATATATCAGGACTCCAAACCGGTCATATATCGTCACCTTGTAGGAAGTCATCTTACAGAAGTTCAGGGGAAGGAACACGTCATTACGTCCGTCCCCGTTTGGTGTAAAGGCGTTGGGCATGATGAGATTGCAGGCACAGGCCCCAAAGGTCACTACGGAAGTCAGGGTGTCCAACCCACAGCCGTTCTTGGCTATGGCAGTGTAGGTTCCTCCCGGCTGTGGTACGGGATAACGCAGGGCCTGGAGTCCGTCCTGCCAGGTGACGGTATCAGGATTACCCACTACCAACAGGGAGAAGTCGGCCCCGTTGCAGGCGGTCGTGTCTTTGGGTAAATATGCATGGAGGCTGTCATCGAAGGTCACGTTCAGGGAATCCCTGTAATTGCACTGCCCTACCTGGGCTACAATGGTATATTTGCCGGGATTGTATACGTAATAAACGGCCTGCCCTGTTTGCTCCTGGTCCCCCCGCTGTGGAGGATCACCGGTCCAGGCATAGGTTCCTTGTCCAAAGTCAGCATTCAACACGAGGAAGCCTCCCTGGCAAATAGCCGTATCATGAAAATTCAATGTCTGGTCTCCCCTATAGGTAATCAGCACGGTGTCGGTCACCTGGCACTGGCCGTTATAGGTGACGAATACCCAATAGGTGCCCGGCTGGGTAACGGTAAGCTGACCGCCGGTTGATTGATCATCCCACTTATAAGCCGTTGCCCCAGGAATTTCAGCATTGAGGGTATAGACTTCATTGGGACACAAGAGCGTATCTCCTCCCAGGCTGAAAGCAGGTTTGACAGGAGCGGAATACGTGATGACCGCTGTGTCTGCGTGCACCCCGCATCCGGGCACGTTCAGGCTGACGATGTAGGTCCCTCCCGGGTAAGTGGTTTCCAACTGCCCCCCAGTAAAGGGCAACACGGTTCCGTTCAAGGTCCACGTATATTGCCCATTCTGATTGGTCGCGTTCAGCAGGAGATTGGCGCTGTCACACATTACGTGGTTCCCCCCCAAGCTTAGCCTGGGTGTGTCGCTGATGAAAACGCCGATGCTATCGGTCACGCCGCAGCCGTTGATGCTGACGGTGAATACGCCTGATTTCTTCACCCATAGGGTATCGGTCGTCGTCGTGGTATCATCGATGACCGCGTCGTTCCACGCGTACGCGGCTCCCGCTATGATGGGGGCCTGCAGTACCGTATCGTGACCCTGGCACAGATAGATGTCCGGACCGAAATTGTATGTTAACGGAGACACTACGGTAATACTATCCTTCAGGCGGACGGTATCGGTCGTACCACCATTCACGACCATCAATGAAAAATAATACTTGCCGGGACTGGTATAGACGTGCACGGGGAACATCACGCCCGCACTATTATAAATACCCGAAGAAGGATCACCAAAATCCCAACTGATCACACTGGGAAAAGGGAGGCTGTCATAGATGTTGGTCCCAAAAATGATACTGGTGTTTATGCAGGTGGAATTGTAAAAGAGGCTGTCATAATTTTCGTAGTTGGGGGCGCCGTGCATGGACGGCGTATGGCCGGCGCCATATATCGATGTCGTGTGGGCTGAGCCATACGACGACGGCGTGTGGCCGGCGCCAATGACCCTGCCCTGCATGAATAGCATGCCGGTCAGGAGAATAAAAACAGATCGTCGGAGTACGGATTTCATCATTGAGTTACCTTAAGCATGGTTTTAACCTGTTGTACGGAGCCATTCTGAAACCTGGCGTAATATATACCGGAGGCCAGGTAGGTGGTATTAAATGTCACGCTATACGTTCCCGTCCCTATATATACCTGGTCCACCAATACGGTGATCAGGTGTCCTGCCACGTCAAATACCTGCACGAGGGTATGTCCTCCCTGTGTGGTGTAGGTTATATTGGTAGAATCAGAAAAGGGATTGGGATAGTTAATGATCACGCTGTCCCCGATATTATTCAGGTCATCGATCGTATTGTTACAGGCGGTTCCTTTGATGAAAGGCAGGTATTGATAATTGTTCAATAACATAGTGTCCACGTCGGAAGCGGGCACGCAGAACCAATCCCTTAATATCGTACTATAGACGGACCTGAAATCATATTGTAAGGGAACGACCGCTTCCACGTCTAAGGTGGCGGGCATGTCGGGCGTATTTCCCAGGATACCTGTGTTGGCAGCGTCTCCGAATACGAAAACGGGTTGGCCCGCTCCATGGTCGGTGCCCAGGCTGCCGTTGGACACAATGCGCCTTCCGAATTCGGAGAAGGTCATTCCCAGCACGCGCTTGTCTACGCCCAGGAATTTCAGGTCTTTCATAAATGCGGCGATGGCATCGGATACCTGGCCTAATAATACGGCATGGTTTCCTGAAGTCGTATCTCCGCCCTGCACCTGGGCTCCATGGGTATCGAAGCCGCTCATGTTGACCATGTAAACCTTGGTCTTGAGGCCGCCGGCCACGAGGCGGGCGACGGTCTTGAGCTGGGTGGCCAGGTCGTTATTGGCGGGATAACCGGAATACTGCTGGGTAACCTTTGCCGATGCCGCTTCCACGACGGTGGCGTACTTATTCGTCTGGCGGGCCACTGTCCTCAGATAGGTCAGTTCCGTACCCATAGGGGTATTCGGCTCGGGGCCGGTTATCCCATTGATCAGGCTGTAAAAATCAACATCTTCCGGCACTGCCATGGCGGTAAAGCCCCCGGTGGACATAAAGGTCGGAGACAGTACAGACCCGATCTGGATGGCCAGGGGATCGGGCATGGTCGCATTGGGATACCCATTGGGAAAGTTTGTATAGGTCTGACCTAGAAACCGCCCTACCCAGCCTGTGTTGAGGTATTGGGTGGAATCGGAACCGGTCAGGTAAATGTCGGTCGCCCTGAAATGTGACTCGTCCGGTGAGGGATAGGTCACGCCCTGGATGACGGCCAACTGGTCATTATTATAAAGGGCCCGAAGTCCTGTCATCGCCGGATGAAGACCGCTCTTGTCATTGGGCCCCAAGGTCAGGATAGAAGATTGGGGAATGGCAATATTGGACCTTAGATTCTGATAGGCCCCATATTTGTCTATGGGAATCACAGTATTCAATCCGTCGTTGCCCCCAAAGAGCTGGATCAGTACCAGTACATGGTCATTGTCGGCAGCGCCCTCTCCAGTCCATCCACCCATGAATGGAAGGGCGGAATAGGCTTTGACGTTCAACCCACACAACAGTGCAGGAAAAACGGTGGCCAGCGGCGCAGCGATCTTGATGAAATCTCTTCTTTGCATGATACGGCACTTTGGGATTAGGATAATTGGTATTCGGGGAGGTCCATTAAATATTTATAGAAAGCCTGCAACCGGTTGAATACGGTTGAATAGTTCGTCATATCCGAAGGGTTGGCGATGTAAGCCAGCCATGCCTGGGTCCAATAGGCATTGTTGGTCAGGTTGCTCAATAGGATGGTCCGCATGAGCAATTCCTGGGAGCTGGCTGATACAGGAGGAGAGATCAGCACATTCAGGGAATCACTCACTAATTGAACCGGATCGCTCGGATTGGGAAGGGATTTGGCAAAGGCGATGGGATCGATCACCAATGGAGTCCCGTTCATCATATCCCCCGTACTCATCAATAGATCCGTATAATAATTACGTCCCGGATAGGTCACGGAATTGATCCATAATTCATGGTAGGCGGGAGACTCATAATAGGCGTACCAGCCGGCCACCACCGGTATGGCAAGGATCTCCTGCTGTTGCGAAATGGATTGCTGCAGGATCATATTCCAGGCGCTATACTGCCCGGCAGGATTGCTGACATCCGGCATGGCCACGGCATATTCCCGGCAAAGACCGATGAGAAAATCCAATGGGCTCTTAATGATACAGGCGCCGGCATAGACCATGTCATAGAAGTGCTGGCTCTTGAACAAGGTGGACAGCACCGTCGTAATGTCGTACCCGCTTTGTCTGAATACATTGGCGAGCGGTGTAATGATATTGGTTTCTACGGTATCGTCGTCTACGTAATAGACAAAGAAGTTATAGAGTTCCCGGCAGATGAACTTGGCGCACTCCTGGGTGCCCAGCAGCATGCCCAGCATATCATCGACTTCGCCGGCTCCGGCTGCTCCCGCGTAACCCGTAACAATGTGATTGCTGTAATACGCGGAGAAGGCCTTATCCCCGAAATCATGGTTGCCGGGCAGGAACGAATAGTTATAATTGACGTCTACGGTATGTCCTGTCAGTACCCTGGCGGCATTGTGCACGTCGTCCTGGGTATACAGGGAATTCACGCCCTTCCCTTCTGTGTACAATTCCTGCAACTCCCTACCGTAGTTTTCGTTGGGAGAGGTGCTCACATTGGTATTCCCGTTCAGGAAGATGAGCATCGCGGGGTCGAGTGTAATGGCCTTGACCATCGCCTGGAAATTCCCCAACGCGTTCGCCCTGATCGTCAAATATTGATTATACCACAACTGGGCAGGTGTATCGCTATAGTGCGCGGTGGCGTCCACGGCAAAATGGTTATGCCAAAACAGGGTCATTTTTTCATGGATGGATCTGCCGCTGCCCAGCATCTGTCCGATCCACCAGCACTGCATGGAAGCTACACGACTCGCATTCAGGTTCTTATCCTGGTACAGCAGCCCCTGCCCGATCCAGGTCTGGTAAGGCGCCACACCGGTAGCATCGGCCCCATAGTTATTCAAAGGTTGAGTAACGGGTACCGCAGTGGGAGTCAGCAATGCATCAACCGACGCTGACATGGAAAGCCCCTTGAAATAATTGATGTCGGCCACGCTGGCTCCAAAGGTGGTCCGCTTCAAAAGATGCACGACCTGGGGCGTATCCCAGGTACCGGTATAGGGCTGCAAACCGCTGGTACTACCGGGCCAGGCCCTCATTTTGTTTTCAACAGAGACAGATGCGTCGCTCATATTTGTAGCTAGTTGTGAGAATGAAATTCATATGACCCCGAGGATCCCTAATCCAGAAAGGGCGCCATAAATTGTCCGTTGCTCAGCGTAATGGTTCCCAACGTCCCCGTAACGGTCACAGAAAAACTGCCCGAGACGGTTCCATTGTCGGTTTTATCAAACTTTGTAATGGTCACATAATCTGTGGAGTCCCCACTGCTGCTATATGAATTCCCCGCCCAATCCACATACGTCACCAATACGGCAGTAGCTTTATAAGTCGATGTTGTATCACCGATCACCCGGATGCTGATATTGCCCTGGTTGGATGAGGTATCCGCATATCCACCCGAAATAAGGGTCGTATGCAATGTATCCACTTCCTGGACTGCAGCCAGTGTTATCGGAAAATGAAAGGAAGAATCGGTTGTCTGAAAGGTTAAAGAAGAAGGGAAAGTAGTATTGCCGTTGCCGCTTTTTTTGCAGGCTACGCCAAACAGAACGAGTACGAACAGCAAGGAGGCAATCCTTACCTGGGATCTTTTCATAAATTGGATATTAGGACTTCTAGGGACAAATTACAATAAAACCGTCAATAAATAGCAAATTCTAGGCCATAACGTTAATTAGTTCATAATATTTTATCGAGTCCTGACCTTTGGGGGTTTTTGCCTTTTTTGAACGCTGTTGGGGTCATGTTTGTCAACTTACGGAACTGCCCTGATAGGTGGGCGCCGCTGCTATACCCCATTTTATCCGCGATCTCGCCCAGGGAAAGCTCGTCATAGACCAGGTACTCCTTGACCTTTTCTACCTTCTGGCGGATGATATATTGTTCGATGGTGATGCCTTCGGTGTCTGAAAACAGTTTACTGAGATAGGAGTAATCATACCCCAGCTCGGAGGCTATCAGCTCGCTGTACCTGTGCCGGGGCGCCTCTGCGGTATGATGGACCAGCCGGATGACACAGCTACGGATACTATCTATCAACTGGCTCCTTCGGTCATCAATCAGCTCAAAGCCCATGCCTTCCAGGGAAGCGCTCAAGCGATGCAAGGCTTCCGGGCTGAGTTCGAATTCCTTTAACCGGACCTGTCCCAGTTGGATGTGCTCGGGTTGCAGTTGCTGATTCTCCAGCAAACTTCTTACCGCTGCGATGCAGCGGTCGCAGACCATATTTTTTATGTGGAGCTGCATTATTTGGGCTGTTTGCGATCGTACTGGCAGCATTCATCCAGCTTGTTGTAGGCTTTATCGTCACCCCGATACTTGGGGGTATCGTAGCCTACGGCGGCAATGCGCTTCTGGATATCGTCGGTGGTCACCTTTGAGGGGTCGTATACCAAGGTCAGCATCTTGGTATCCTTGTTCCAATCGGCCTTTGCCACTCCGGTTACATGGGCGGCGGTTTCGATGTGCTTCTTGCAGGAAGAGCAGTTACCGTAGACTTTGAAGACGGCGGTCTGGGCGGCCTGGGTTGACTGGGCGGTCTGGCTGGCCTGGCTGGTTTGCGCAAACGTGGAAAACGCAAGGAACGTACAGAAGGCGGCGAGAAATATCTTTATGGATTTCATATTGCTTTATTTGAGTGATGATTCTGCAAATTTACGACATTTTTAACCGAAGGCTGTTCCCTACGACTGTCACACTGCTAAGGGCCATCGCTGCACCCGCGATCATAGGACTCAGCAGGAAACCGTTCAGCGGGTACAAGACGCCTGCGGCAATGGGGATCCCAACGACATTATAGATAAAGGCAAAGAACAGGTTCTGCCGGATGGTCCGGATGGTCTGCACTGATAAACGGATCGCTATGGGTATCCGGCTAAGATCAGACTGCACCAGCGTTACGCCTGCTACCTGCATGGCGATATCTGTGCCAGTACCCATGGCTATGCCTACATCTGCCTGGGCGAGGCCTTCGGCATCATTAATCCCATCCCCGGCCATGGCCACCGTTTTGCCTGCCTTTTGGAGGGCAACGACATAATCTGCCTTTTCTGCGGGAAGCAGGGACGCCTTAAAGTGGACGATGCCTGTCTGTTCTGATACATATGCGGCGGAATGGGGGTTGTCGCCTGTCAACATATGTAGGGTGATCCCTTGGCTTTGTAAGTCGGAAACTGCGGCCCGGGCGTTGGGCCTCACTTTGTCGGCCAGGGCGATACCCGCGAGAATGGTCCGGTTCATGGAAAACAATACGACGGTGCCGGCGGCGGCTTCGGTGGCTTTGATCCAGTCGCTCACTGCCGGTGGAGGGGTCAGGCCCCTGGACTGCAGCCAGCGGGGATTACCGGCGAGGTACAAGGCGCCGTTGTAATTGGCCTGGATGCCGGAGCCGGTAACGGATAAGACCTGCTCCAGGGGAAGGAGGGGAATACCGCCTTCGGCGGAGGGGGGCGGTTCCGGGGCAGGGGCGGTAGCGGTCGCGACAGGGGCGACGGCTGCAGGGGCGGTAGCGGAGGCAGGGGCGGCAGCGGCGGAGGCCTTTAGGGCGGCGCAGATGGCTTCCGCTAAGGGATGCTCTGAAGCGCTTTCGAGGCTATATAACACGGCCTCCCACTTGGGCGAAGCCCCTTCCATAAACCAACGGAGATCGGTAACGGACGGTTTGCCTTCTGTCAGGGTGCCCGTTTTGTCTACGACCAGGTCGCTCACGGTGCGGAGACGTTCAAGGCTCTCGGCGTCTTTAATGAAGAGGCCGTTTTCTGCCCCCTTGCCTACCCCGACTAAAATGGCAGTGGGTGTGGCCAGGCCAAGTGCGCAGGGACAGGCAATGACCAACACGGAGACAAAGGAGAGGAATGCGTGGGGCAATGCGGCGGTTCCTCCTATAAGCCACCAACCCAGAAAGGTCAGGAGCGCTATACCTATTACTACAGGCACAAAGATACCCGCTACTTTATCTACCAGGCGCTGGATGGGAGCCTTGGATCCCTGGGCTTCTCTTACCCGGCGAATGATACCGGATAGCAGCGTATCTTTCCCTACCTTGGCGGCCCTTAAACGGATGGAACCCTTACCATTCAGCGTGCCCGCATATACGGATGCCCCCGTTTGTTTGGGGACAGGCACAGGCTCGCCGGTGAGCATGCTTTCATCTATGTAACTTTCGCCCTGCACCAATATGCCGTCCACGGCTATCCTTTCCCCCGGCCTGACGATCAGTATGTCCCCGACGGATACCTGGCTTATGGGGATGATACGGGGTCCTCCCCGATCATCCAGTATGGTCACTTCTGCCGGTTGCAGGCCCATCAGGTTCCTGATGGCGGTTCCGGCTGATGCTTTGGCCCTGTCTTCCAGCCACTTTCCGAGTAAGACAAAGGCAATAACAACAGATGATGCTTCAAAATAGACGTCTGCCGGGAGCCCCCTGTCCAATAAATAACGCGGGTAAAGGGTATTCCACACACTCAGACAGTAGGCGCAACCGGTACTAACGGCTACGAGTGTGTCCATGTTCGCCCTCCCGTGACGGGCCTGCTGCCAGGCGTGTACGAAAAAGGGGCGGCCAAAGACAGCTATGACGGGGGTCGCCAGGGCCCACATGATATATGACGCGGCGGAGGCGCCCCATAAGGAAGCGAACGGACCGTGCCAGAGCGACAAGACGGGGCCCTTCCACCCGGACATACTGATGATTACCAAGGGTATGGACAGTGCAATGGCCCATATCATCCGCTGCTTCAGGGAACGGGTTGCGGCTATGCGTTGCCGTTCGACGATAGCGGGATCGACTTCAGCGTAGCGATATTCATTGTCAAGACTTTCGGCGTTGTGACTTTCAGGACTGCTACTGTCCGGAATGAGCAAGTCGTAGCCCGCGCTTTTCACGGCCTTTTTCAGGGAAAGGGGATTTGTGAGGACGGGTTTATATTCTACTAATGCGGAAGAATCGGCCAGGTTCACTACGGCGTCTACCACGCCGGTCTGGCGTTTCAGCGTCTTCTCGACGTTGATTGCGCATGAGGCGCAGGTCATGCCGGTGATGGGGAACGGGCGCTTCAATACCAGGAGTTCTTTTGCGTCTGGCCCTTTCATTTCTTTCATCATAAAAGCAAAGTTCGGCATTGGGCGCTTAACAATTGTTTCATAATCCCGAGACGCCTTTACATAATTTTGTGCTCTTACTAACAGTTATTTGCGTATATTTGCATCCGTTATACTCTCAAAACGGCCATTGCCCCACGGGAAGATACATAACCATCCTTCGTATCAGTACGCAGCCGTTGGTTACCTTTTTTTACTTAAAATAATTACATTGTCATTCGAACAATTACACCTCATTGCGCCCATTGCGGACGCCTTGACAAAAAAGGGGTATACGCAACCCACCCCCATTCAATCTCAATCCATACCGGTCATACTGAAAGGAAAGGATTTACTCGGCTGCGCTCAGACTGGTACCGGTAAGACGGCAGCCTTTGCCATCCCCGTGCTGCAGACCCTTTACCTGCAGAAGAGAACCGGAGAACGTTTTGAAGGGATTAAGACCCTTATCCTGACGCCCACCCGTGAACTCGCCATCCAAATCAACGAGAGCTTTGAAGATTACGGTTATCTCACAGGCCTCCGGCATGAAGTCGTATTTGGCGGCGTTTCGGCGGTTCCACAAATCGCTTCCTTAAGGAAGGGTGTGGATATCCTGATCGCCACGCCCGGCCGTTTGCTGGACCTGATGAACCAACGCGCCGTCAGCCTTTCACATATCAAGATCTTTGTATTGGATGAGGCAGACCGTATGTTGGATATGGGCTTTATCCATGACGTAAAGAAGGTGATCGCCCAATTGCCGACCAGGCGTCAGACCTTGTTCTTCTCCGCCACGATGCCGGATGAAATTTCCGGCCTGGCCAACTCGATCCTGACCGATCCTGTTAAAGTTTCGGTTACGCCTGTTTCTTCTACGGCAGAAAAGGTGGAACAGTCTGTTTACTTCGTTGAAAAAACGGAAAAGAGGCTGCTCCTTACCCACCTGCTGAAGGGCCAGGTGAAAGGCAGGGTACTGGTTTTTACCCGGACTAAGCACGGGGCGGACAAGGTAGCTAAGGACCTGAACCGGAGTTTGATCAAAGCGGAAGCCATCCATGGTAATAAATCCCAGAATGCACGCCAACGTGCCCTGGAGAATTTCAAATCGGGTGCTACGCGCGTCCTGGTTGCCACTGATATCGCTGCTCGCGGCATTGATGTGCAAGACCTGGAATATGTCATGAACTATGACCTGCCCAATGTTCCTGAAACATATGTGCACCGCATCGGCCGTACCGGCCGTGCCGGCGCCAGCGGAAAGGCCCTTTCCTTTTGCGACAGGGAAGAAAGGGTGTACCTGAGGGACATTCATAAGGTGATCCAGCAAACGATCCCGGTAGTCAAGGACCATCCTTACGCGGGAGCGGGCGCTATGGCGTAGTTCTGAGTGGTCTGTGTGGATCGGCGCTATGGCGTAGTTCGGAACGGCCTGTGCGGATTGGCGCTACGGCGTAAATATCATTACGCGTTCAACTTTACTTTATATTTTAGAAAGGGTCCCGTACGGGGCCCTTTTTATTGTATATTTAATTACAGGGCTATATGATTAATTACTAAGTATCTATATATGATAGAAGGGAAAATAGTTCCCGATGGGGACATTCTGACGGGCATTCTTTCAAATAACTTAAATGAACCTATTTACCATATTTACCAGCAATACTCATGGGTGGTTGTCGATTATGTCATCAATAACGGGGGAAGCCATCAGGATGGGGACGACGTGTTCCAGGAAACGGTGGTGGCCTTTATTGACCTGGTAAAAAACGATAAATTCAGGGGAGACGCTCACATTAAAACATTCCTGGTTTCCATAGCCCGTCATATCTGGCTGAATGAACTGAAGAAGAGGAAAAGCCTGGGGAACCGGGCTAAAATTTTTGAAACGGGGCGGGAACACACGGAGGATATTACTGAAAACCTTTACCAGCGCGAAGTCAAACAACAATTCCTGGAGTTAATGGGCAAATTGGGGCCTTCTTGTAAGGAGATCCTCACCTTCTTTTATTATGAAAATCTCTCTTTCAGGGAGATTTCGGAGAAAATGGCGTACGAAAATGAGCAGGTCGCCCGTAATAAGAAGTATAAATGCATGAAAGAACTGGCGGATTTGATCCGGGACAACGATATCCTGGCCGATGCGCTTCAAGAATACAGTTGATAATCAACATGTTACAATTAATTTATAAAAAAGCAGATTTTGAGGTTACGAAAGAGAACACAGCTTTGACTATAACATGTAAGCAGTTCTTTGAAAAAGTGGGAAACAAAAAAAATACCTTGACAATCCGTACCTATTGTAAATGATGAAGTCCAAAATCCGTACCCTGAAATTCCGAATTGAATCAATATCCGTACTCTGAAATTCCAAATCCATATCCGTATCGAAATTCCAATCCATTATCCGTACCCCTTTAGAAAGCGAAACAAAAAGTCAACGTATCCTAGAAAACCAGTCCTGTACCCTACCCTGAAAACCACATGTAGTTAGTCCGTAGTTATGTCCAATTTATTTTTACGCGCCCAGTTACTAACCCGTATCCAATATCCATTGAAAACGTTGACTTTTTTTCTTTGACTACCCTGTATTCACGATATTTTGTTCAACCTTGCATTTCCCACTTTTTCTTTTTTCCTTTTTGTTAACTCACTACAAAATCCGTTGAAGCTTTATTTTATGACACCTGAAACATTTCAACGCTTAGTGGATCACCTTGACGAGAATCTGGATAGATCATTGCCGGAGGATGAGGAAACCCTCAAAGAATGGCAGATCCTTCACTTCGCCAGGGTTGCAATACGCTACAACGCCCTATCGGAGCAGGTAGGAAAGGTCAGGGCCAATTTTCATGCCCGGCCTGCCGCACAACCTGCGGTCGTACGCAGGCTCTTTAACCAATCCCTGAAGGTGGCTGCCGTATTTATCCTCCTGATCGGAGTGGCCGGCATGGCGAAGTTCCTGTTCACTACTCCTTCAGGCGTCTACGATCAATACTACTCCCCTTATGAACTAGGCGTATCCAGGGGAAGCCAATCCGAAAACGGCATTGAGCTGGCCTACCAGGGCAAGCGATGGACTTCTGTGATAGCTGACTTTAACGGGATCTCCTCCAAGACCAGCGAAGATCAATTCCTCACTGCCATGGCCAATATGGAACTCAAAAAATATAATGACGCTATTGTCCTGTTCAAATCCCTGATGCATAGCAATGCCACTGCGGAGGAACCCCTGTTCCAGGATGAAAGTGAATATTATTTAGCGATGAGTTATCTGGCGACCGGCCAGGCGGGTCTGGCTATGCCCTTTTTTGATAAGATCAAATCGGACCCCCATCATTTGTTCTATAAGCGGGTTAAGGAAATGAGCGCTCCGGATATGCTGATCTTACGAGCCAAATAAAGAAAGCGCCGATCAGTCCGGCTCCCAATATTATAAACAGCCAATTAGGACCTTCCTTATTGGTTGTTTTCTTTTCCACCACTGCGTCTGTATTCCCTATCAGAATGAGGTGAGCCCAATAATCGGGCGTAATATATAGGGAATTGCTGTGCATATAATCCAGTTTGGCTTGCCTCAATGCCGCCGATTTGGTATATCCGTTCTCCAGGTACACGTGGAATTTATGCAAGATCTCCGCCGTGGATTTATCATCCGCTTTCCAAAGACTATTCACGGTGCTGGCGCATCCGGCATACATAAAACCCCTTGAAAGGCTGATCATGCCTTCATTATCCACGATCTCCCCTTTTCCACTTTCACAGGCGCTAAGGATCACCAGGTCTGTGGAATCCATATTCAATCCATATAGTTCGGGCAGGAACAGGCAATCTCCATCTTCGTCCGCGGCCTGGACATTTTGCGGCCCCTTGTCCGGGTTGTTACCCGGGTTCTGCGGATAAAAGCAGATGAGGGAGCCCTGACTATTCTGGGGATCGGAAATGGCGTGAGTGGCCAGGTGAATGACCGGGTAATGATTGAGCTCAGCCAGGAAATGCGCTTTGGTCGCTTCTCCGTTTATATATTGCTTCCCGGGAAGGTCCGCTATTTCTGGACCGGATCCCGGAAGCTGATCCATATAACGGAGCGGATGGGCGTCCACCCATTCCGGCTTGCCGGCGAAGGGAGCAAAAGAGAGCACGGAATAGCTGTCAAACTTTTTCCCCCTTGAATTAAATGGCTCTGCCAGGAATTTGGCGGAAAGCTGATAACTGATCGTTGTTTTTTCGATCAGGTAATGTCCGTTTGTATCCAAAGGAAGGGATTCGAACGGAAGCAAATAGAAAATGCCATCAGGGATAATCGTCCATTCATCCTTACCATGGAGCGCCGCCAGCATGGGCCTGACGAGGCGGCGGCTCAATTGGGCCTCCAGGGCCTGATTTCCGAACCTCTTACCCCGCTGAGTGTTATTAAGAATGCTGGTCCAGTCCTTGACCTGTGCCGAAAGCTGGGGCAGTGAATCGATAAACAGGTAATGGAAAGAATTGGAAGTGATGGTGAATACATTCAGGCCTGACCGGGATAAAAAAAAGCTGAGAATAGCCTGCCTGGGCCCTAACCCGCCCTGCAATTCCGCTACGGTTGGGCAGGAGTCCTCAAATTTCATTTTATAATACGCATTGTTCAGCTCTATGTTCTTTTGCAGAAAGGACAATTCTATTTCATCGTCGGCTTTTTGCTTGGCTACGGCCTGGGTGATCTGGCTTCCCAGTTCGGGATCTCCCTTGAGCTCCAGCCTTGCAATATTGTATTTTATATCCCTTTGCCTTTGAACGAGCTTAGGGTCTATGCCCGGTATCTTCAGCAATGCCATCTCATCCAGCCTGCCTGAGACGATAGACGCTTTACTTTTCTCTTCGGTGATGAAGGCTTCTTCCAGGTAAGGCCCGTGGGGATGAAGACGGTCCAGTTCGAGGCATATCAGGACAGCACTTTCATACAGATCCCGGTTATTCTTTTTCAGGAACAACTTGGCGTCGTCTGTGGTATATGTTTTTTCGATATACCGGAACAAGATGATGGCGCTGCTGTACGCATCGAGGGCGGCCTTCAGGTATTCCTCATTCCCATTCTGGCTATAGATGGTTTCTAAAATACCGGCCTTACATGACAAGGCGTCAAATAAACGATAGGACGCAAACGAGCCCGCAAAATTGGTAGGATTAGCGTGTATATCTTCGTTCTTGAAGGTGCCGGAAAATGTGATGATGGCCTGTTGGAGGAAAGCAATGGCTGACATGTTTTCGCGCTTAGCCATTAATACCTGCGCCCGGTATAGGTCATTGATACCTCCGTCTATTTTGGTCTGTTTTGCGGGAATCACTTTGGTCTTCCAACGATTGAGGAAGATCAGGGCAGAATCAGGCTCGTTCTTGAGGAATTCTGCGTAGGCCATTTCGTTGTAGACCCCTGGGACTTCATCCGGCTTTACCTTCTTGTAAAGGGCCAGGGCCCCCGAATAATCCAGTAAACCAACATAGGACTTCCCCATGTTCAAGTACAGTTGGCTGGAAGACTGACCGAACAGGAGCAAGTGGCTGTAAATCTTCAGGGATTCCCTGTAGTCACCCAGTTTGTACAAACAACTGGCGATATTATTTTCAAAATTGATGATGGAGACCCTATCGTTCGGCCTTTCCTTGCGAATGATTTCCAGGGCTTTGCTAAAATAGTTCTTGCCCTGCAAATAGTTGCCGCTTTCGTAGTACAGCGCCCCCAGGGCATTATATAACCTGTCCCGCTCTGTGAGGCCGGGGTATTTTTCAGCGAGTAAGGCCGCCTTGTTGAGCATGCTGTAGGCGGAATCAAAATTGTCGAGCTGGTAGTGATCGGGGCCTGCGTAGATATACACCTTGAAAAGCAGGGAATCACTCCAGTCCGGGTGCCGGCCTTTGCAGCGTAAAGCTCCGTGGTAGGCGTCCAGGGCTTCGGTATAATTACCCTTTATATCGAGTAAAACGCCTTTTTTGATGTAAGATTGAAAGAGGATGTCTTCTGTGCCATGGCTACGGACGACTTCAGATTCCGTAATAACCGTACCAAATAGGGATAAGGCCTGGGAATCTGTCGTGGAAGTCGGATGGGTAAGGATAAAAAATGAGTCGGCCTTTTCGTAAAGGGCTTTGATGTCATCCGGGGAAGGGTCTTTGCTGTTGACCTGGGGAGTGGCTTTGCTACCGGCCGTGGAAAGGGCTGGCTCCGCCAGCATCTGCAAATGGAGCAAAAAGAGGATTATGGATATTAGCAAAGCCCTTAGCGGCATAGATCAACCTGCAGTCCTTTGAGTTAGTTTTTTATATACCGGCCTTTTTAATGGCCTTTATTGACAATTACGATTTGAGGCGGCCTTGGCGCGACCGGTGCGGGTGTTGCCTTCTTCGCGACCACTGCAGTTACTGTCCCTCCGGTGACGGCTATCGGACCGGTTCCCATTTCTTCAATGGCATTTGAATGGGCAGCAGCCTCGAACCGGCTAGCCAACGCCAAAGGTACATCAGAAATGGTATTATAATAACGGAAGATAAGCGTGGTCTTTTGAAGGCTCATTTTACTACCATCGTTGAGGCGATAATAGACGGCTACCTGTTTTGTATCTCCGTTCTGGGGATCCGAGCCAAAAAGGCCGTCACGAACGATTTCCTTCAGGTTGATAGCGCCGGTGGAGGGATCGGCATTTGATCCTTCGAAACGGGCGCCTTTGCCGGAGAGATCCGAGACGCCTGCATTATAATAGGGCTGCAGGAGGGATTCCTCTGCATCCATGTAGTATATTCCATCCGGATAGGACGCCCCGGCAACGACTATCTGGCTATAAGAAGTATCCTTTGTCTTTTCGTTGATAAATCCCACGTTGTAACGGGAACCCGGTTCACTTTTCGAGACATCGATCACACCTGTCCGGGGATCGATGGACAGGCCCTCCGGCCATGAAACGAAGGTGCCGGCGCCCAATGTATTCACCGGGCTCACCAGGCCTGTCTCCTGAGTGTACAAGACAGTATCCCCGTAAGAAGGTGATTGGCTGATATCCGTTGTGAAAATGGCCTCCGGGACGTGTGCGACGTTGTTTGTGCCGGATTGCGATTTACTGCATCCATACATCACCACAACGCTCGTAAACAGGAGGCATAAAGAGCCTAAAGTTAACTTTGTCATAAGTACGAAAATTAAGGGTGTATTAACAGGATACAGGATTACGTGTACAAAATACATAAATTATCTTGATAATCATACCTTTTAGGCATATTAGTAACTTGTTCACAAAATGAACAGAAGGTTTCGGAGGTATACGAGGGGCGGTTTCGCGTAACTATGTCAAAATGAATAGCTTATATTTATAAACATTTTAACTTGCCTCCATCCACCGGCAGGTTAATCCCATTGATGTAGCCCGCTGAAGGTGTGCAAAGAAAAGCGACGACCGCCCCGAAGTCTTCAGGATGGCCTATCCTACCGGCGGGAATGGCGGATATGATGGCCTGTTCGATTTCTTTCTCTGGTTTACCAGCCTTCGTGGCACTGGAAGCGATCAATTCTGCGGACCGGTCCGTGCGAATATTTCCGGGTAATATGTTGTTTATGGTAATGCCAAAACCTCCTAGTTCACCGGCTAGTGTTTTAGCCCAGGCGGCTACCGCCGACCTGATCGTATTGGAAAGACCCATATCCGGCAAGGGTTCTTTGATGGCGGTGCCGGTAATATTCAGGATCCTGCCGAAACCTGCCTTTTTCATGCCAGGAACGACGGCTTGTACCAGGTACTGGAAATTGGCCAATTGCATCTCGAATACTTCCACATATTGACGCGGAGATATGTCGATGGCTTTCCCCGGCATCGGGCCGCCCGTATTATTGATCAGTATATGAACGACTTTTCCGTCTGACAGGTATTGGGTGATGGTTGCTTGCAATTGCTCAGATTTCTTATAGTCAATGACAAGGTAATCATGCGGCTGTCCAAAGGAATGGTCCAACTGGGACAATGCCCTTTGCAATGCGCTTTCCTCTCTGCCGGTTAAAGTAACGATGGCGCCCAATTGCGATAATTCTTTGGCTGATGCAAGGCCAAGGCCTTTGGAGCTGCCGCCCACCAGGGCGCGCTTGTTACAGAGGTCGAGTTTCATATATCAAATATACGCCAGGGATCTATGGATGCCTACTGGTTTACACCAGGAATCTACGGATGCCTACCGGTTTACCAGGATCAGGCTCCCTTGTTTGACCAGGTAGCTTTTCAGCCATTCGCTCCTCTCCACGGCGGAGGTAATGGCGTGATACTCCTCCGGCATATCCACCAGGAAATGTTGCTGGTTGGGCCGTGGCGTTATATTCACTGTCATCTTCTCCGGATTTAAAGGGGCGTCGCAGGTAGCAATAACCTGATGCCCGGCATTGGTGATGACGATGGTTTTACTTCTTTTCATGTCGCTGTTATTATCGTCCTCCAGGTTAAAAAAAATAGGGTCGTTTCCTGTATTGGATATTGTCACCCAATAGGTATTTTGATATGATTTCTTAAAGTGGCTGACCGTTAGCCGGCCGGCCGGAGGATTGGACATGGCAAAGCGGGCCTCATGCTCGTCTTTATCTTCATAAATGATGCAGACGTCTATCTCGTTATCACTTCCGGGGTCCAGCCAGAATATAGGATTATTCACTAAGAGGTGGTTGAGGTAAAAACAAGGTAGGACACCCGGATTGCAAAAAAGAGGTAGAAATACGGATATTGATTGCGCAGATTACGCCCGCGGGCCTTGGGAGGGCTTATTCTGTCATCAGACTTTTCACGGGATTGGCAAGGGCGGCTTTGATGGATTGATAACTTACGGTCAATAAAGTGATGGTCAGGGCGCCGGCGCCTACCAGGACCAAAAGCCATCCCGAAATGGAGGAACGATATTCATACTTCTGCAGCCAGTTATTCATGAATATGTACGCAATGGGAATAGCTAGCCCGCAAGAGACAATCACGAGCTTTACAAAATCCCGGGAGAGCATTTCCCAGATATTCCATACTGTTGCCCCCAGTACTTTACGTACTCCAATTTCCTTGGTGCGTTGTTCTGCCACAAAGGAGGCAAGCCCGAATAATCCGAGGCAGCTAATGAAAATGGCCAGGATGGCAAAGAAAGAAGCTAGTGTTCCGACCCGTTCTTCGGCTGCGAATTTGGTGGCGTAGTCTGCGTCGGCAAATGAATAGTCGAATGGCACCGCAGGTATCAATTTTTTAAAGACCGCTTCTATTTTCGGCAAGGCATCGCTGACACTGGCATGGGGATCGATTTTAATATTGATGTAATGCAGATCGGCGCCACCCAGGCGAAAAACAGTCTGCTTAACTTTCTCAAAAGGGGAATTCATGACCATATCTTTCACTACCCCCAGTATCCTGAAGTCACCGTTCGCATTTTCATACGTACTGATCCACCTGACCGTTTGCCCGACAGGGTGTGACAACCCCATATATTTTGCCGCGGCCTCATTGATAATCAAGCCTGAAGAATCGGTGGCATAGTCCCTGGAAAAATCCCTGCCATCCATTAACTGAAAGCCCACGGTCTTGCCATATTCCGCTGTTACCCTTACAATGGCAAAGTCCGACTCCAGGTTTGGGTCCTTTCCCTTCCATTCAATCCCCCCGGTATTGGACCAGTTGCCCGTGACCGGGCTGGACGATTCGGCCACCTGCTCCACTGCGCCGGTCCCCTTCAGCTCATGAGTGATGACTTCATACTTGCCCTGGAAGTCAGCGGTGGTCATGGGGACTTGAATCAAACCGGCCCGTGAATAGCCCACCGGCCGGTCCTTTGCAAATTGAATCTGCCGGTAAACAACGAGAGTTCCTATAATCAACGCGATGGATATCGTAAACTGAAATACAACGAGCGCTTTGCGGGGAACTGCCGCCAAACGACCCGTCCGGAAAGTTCCCTTCAGCACTTTTACGGGACGGAAGGAAGACAAATAAAGCGCTGGATAACTGCCTGCAAATAATCCGGTGATGATGGTAAAAGCGATGCCGGCTGTCCAGAACCATGGACTGGTCCATGGGAGCGTCAGCCTCTTTCCGGCCACGCCGTCAAACCATAGTAAAACCAACTGCAGCAGAATAATACACAATGTAAAAGCTATAAAAGCCGTCAACAATGACTCGCAAAAGAACTGAATGATCAGCGCGCCCCGCACGGAACCCATTGTCTTGCGTATGCCCACTTCCTTTGCACGCTTCTCAGAACGGGCCGTGCTCAAATTCATAAAATTGATGCAGGCCAGCAGTAAAACAAAGGCGCCAATGCAGCCATAGAACCAAATAAATTTCAGCTCTTCGCTGGGGACGATCTGCCTGTTTTCAAAATGGGAATAGAGATGCCATTTGCTCATCGGATGAATAAACAGGGCTGGATCATAGGCCACATGCCTTTTGTCGATATGCCCCAGCTCTATATTCCTTATTTGGGCGGATACTTTTTCAAAATCCGCATGGGGCGCCAATTGTACATAAATGTGAAACGAATTGTCTTTCCAATTTGTCAGGTCTGCCCTGACCCAATCACTGGTGGAAACAAGCAAGTCCCACGGGGCGATAAAATCCATGTCTTTAAAGGTCGAATTTTCGGGTAAATCCTCATACACTCCGGTCACTTTTACATCCGATGCATTGTCAATCTTCACAACTTCATTGATTGGATTGGCGGCCCCGAATAATTTCTTCGCCAAGGAGGCTCCCAGCAAGATGGTATGGGGAGAAGTGAGTCCCGGGAGGGTTCCGTTCAGCATCTTCAGGTTCAGCATATCCAGGCCTTCGGGCTGCATATAACTTCCGTCCTGTCTAAATTTCCGATCCCCGGCGGCGATAATATGATCATTCGACCCGCTTGACAGTACCACGTGTGTAAAGTCGCCGGCATAGGCCGACCTGAGTTCGTTTGCCACGGGGACGGGAAGAAAGCCAAAAGTGCCGCCATCGCTCCCAAGGCCATTGTGTATCATCACCTGACCAATACGATCGTAGTTGGAAAATTTCTGATTGAAGGAGATTTCGTCGAATATCCATAAGCCAATGAGTACGGCGACAGTCATCCCCACGGCAAGACCACCTATATTGATAAAAGAGGAGATCCTGTTTTTAGTGAGATTCCTAAAGGCAATCCGGAAATAGGTCTTATACATCATTCAGGGACTGAACTTTTAAAGGCAATGACAATGCCATCCCTGTATTATTTTGATTATCAATAAATTGATGTGTTCTTTTGGGGAAATAAGTGTACGATAGCGATACAATGGGTGTACGGGAATAACACTAGTTACTTTCCAGGACATATTGGTTATTGAGAACGCGCCTTAAGCGCCAGCCGGAGCCGGAGTCGAGCAACAAATTCCCGGCGACTCCCCCGGATAAGGATTTCCCAGGGTGGCGCTTTATATGATAGGCCCTTGACTGGTATTGCAGGACGGCCTTTTCAATCATGTTCTCCAGGGCTTGCTCCCGGCCGCCCCACCCTTCCCCGCCATTCCTGAAAAAACGCCTGATCAACCGGTTTAGCCAGTTTTTGGTCCTTAATTCCAGGAAGGAGATGTATGGGCGGTCTTTGATCTGTATTTTCCTGCTTTCCATGATTGGTTGGGTTTGCCGTGACGCTGGCCGGGTTAAAAAAAAGTATTGCAATTCCTGTGCCGGAAGTCATTGGGAGGAAAGTTGGGAGTGAGAGTGGGAGTGAAAATTTGCACCCTTCCAGGGAAGAGCATAAATTAGTACATAATTACGTACGTCCTATGCAAGTCATGAATTATAGCGAATTCCGGAGCCATCTGGCAGAAAATATGAATTTGGTCACTGATCATCACGATACGATTGTCGTTTCCCGAAGCAAGGAAAAAACGGTGGTCGTCTTGTCCCTGTACGAATATAACTCCATCCAGGAAACACTACATCTTTTGAGTAGCAGACTTAGCCTGCGCCGGCTGGATGAAGCGATTGAAGAAATGAATGCAGGAAGATATTACAAACGCCGTTTAATGGAAGACTAATGGAACTGGTTTGGCAGATACACGCGTGGGAGGATTATATGTATTGGGTAAAAAACGATCGGGAAATGATGAGATCCGTCCATATCCTTGTGACTGATTGTCAAAGACGCCCATTTATTGGATACGGGGCACCGATACCTTTAAAAGGAATATATACGGGATACTGGAGCCGGAAAATCAGGAATGAACATCGATTAATCTATACTGTAAAGGACCAGCGACTTCATATTCTTCAATGCCGTTATGTCCAATTGTCGGGGGAAGCAGCAACTTCATCGAGGGGCTTTCTTACATGAGGGAGCCTAAAAAAATTAGGGAATTCTGCAGAAAGCTGCGATATTGAGGGCTGCTTAACTCGCTCTTACATGCACTCTACAAAAATAAAACCGCTTGCTATTGCATTGGTCATAGGTCTTTTTACGATTTCCCAAACCAGTTGCCTGGGGCCAGCGAAAATAAACAAGTGGGTGGCCAAGGAATATGCGGCTGTCCCCTCCCCTATAAAGAAGAAAAGCGACTACATTTCTGTCTCTTCAAGCCTGGTCTCTTCGGACGACAGGATCTCCACCACGGAAAAGAATACAGGCAAGGTGCTTCCTCTGGTCTTCTATTGGCAGTATGATTATAAAAATACTTGTACCCTCAATCCGCGCATCCCTATCAACAATTTCACTTCTACGGTCCTTTCTTATGCGGGCAAGAAGTTGAAGCAAAAACTGGACGGGCAGCGGGTGGAGCTGACTGTTGAAAAAATACCCAACGCCTTTGCCATCGATGACAAAGGTCATATAATAGTGATCATTATTTACCCTATCGGATGGGACGTCATCACGATCCAGCCTGTCGCATTGGACATGGTCGTCTCCTATAAAGTTATCAAGGATGACAACACCGAAACCAAAAGGGGCGTGATCACTATTCCCAATAAAGACAGGGGAGCCGGGTTGGAGATGTTCCAATCGCTTAAGAAAAAGACATTGCAATACCTGGACCAGTACAATGCGAACATCACCCTCATGAGTAAACACGTCATTGACGAGTTGATCACGGAGCTATGATGGGGCGCCTAAAAGCGTTTATCTATTGTCATTCCAAAACTAAAAATGGAGTTTTCCCTGTTGGTGCGGGTGAACCGGTTATACGCTAGTGAAGTAGTGAAGCTCAGCCACTTTTTCAACCGGACGGAAGCGGTTTGATTGGTATTGATCACGTAATCATTGAATGCACTCAGGGAATTCTGAAAGAATCCGGTGCCGTCTAATGTCAATAGCTGACTGATCGCCCAATGATAGGAAAGCCGGAATGAATTTCTTCCCACCTGGTAAATATCGTGCTGGTAAATATTTCCGTTACGGCTGTACAGGCTGTCATAAAGATCCCCCTTCTCGTAAAGAAGCCCGTCACTCAAGATCAGGTTGGCGTGTTTAGTGCTGATGATGCCGTAGGCAATGCCTCCGCCTGCCTGGAACTGGCTGATGATATTTAAAGAAACGCTGGATGTGTAATCTGCCAGTCCCCAGTAATACAATCTGTGAACAGACCGGAGAAAGCTAACATCGGCGGCGCCGGAAATGTCATTATTGGTGAGTATGCCCGCTGTTTTACCATAGACCCAGCTACCGGATAAATCCAGGGATACCAATTTTTTTGACAAGGTGAACTTCAAGACATTGTTCAGGATATAGGAGTTGCCGGAGTTGGTATTATTGATGATGCCAGTGGTCATTGCATTCAGGTGATACCTGATGGTGTCTTTGGGGGGCGGAATCACTGTATAATACGCTTTCTCCGGGGCATCGGGTATGGATGGATTGAGTTTGGGGGTTTGCCCATAGGATATATGACTGATGAAAATCCCCGCTAAGAGAAATAGGTGTTTCAGGTTCATTGGAAAAAGGGATCGAAAATCCGTGCCAAAAAAAGGCCGCCCGTTGAGGCGGCCTTACACGCCCTTGTGGGGTGAAAGTTGGGCTAACCCGGCTAATGAGGCGCACGGTGAGGGTTGCCCCCTACTTGATCCCTAATCTTTTCCTCAATTCCGCAGGCTTAAAATCGGCCCGGCGGAATGGATGGGCTTCTGTATTGAAGACATAGTCATTGATATTTACGGTCGGATTTCCTCCGAAGAGCAAGTAGAAGTATTTCATGGTCTCTGCAAAGAAGAAGGTAGGCAGCTCATTATTCTGTTGCATGGTCCGCACATCTGAAATGGAGGAGAATGCGATGGGCGTCCGGCAATACTTCAGGATGTCGTTGTAGAAGGTCTGACCCATGTCTCTATACATCTGCTTCCCGGTGATGGTGTACAGGTAATAAGCTGACTCTATGATCTCGGGATTCAGGTCGTAGGTGGGATCGGTGGTGACCTGCTTGTGGAAATCATAGCCACCTGGCTCCAATCCATATTTGTTCCAAAGTCCATACCACGTTCCTTCCAACTTTTCAGCCCGGCTTATGTCTCCATTCATGGCCAGGATACTGGGGAAAAATGCGTCGTAGAGGGTGACTTCTGAAATGGTCTTTGCCCCGGTGTTCATGTCCACGTACCCGTACCAGAGGGAGGTATCGCTTTCTTCCGGTATGTACTTGTTGATGGCGGCTATGCTCTTGTCCCACATTACCTTCAGGTCAGGATCCCCAAACAGCCTGTAGCTCTTATAGAGATACTCAAAATAGGAATCTGCCCCGGCCCCGATAAAGCTGTTGACGTTGAGCCATTTCCCAGTTTCTACATTGATGTCAAAACCTTCCAGGTCCAGGGGAGATCTTCTCGAGTAAATGGCTACGGTCGCTTTTTTGCCTGCCTGGTAATATTTGGGATCCTTTGTATAGTAACTCAGGATGCCCATCTCAAATAAATAGGAACCGGCTTCTGCGACATTCACTTTTTCCCCTTTCACAGCACCCGTCCTGAGATTTACCCAGTAATAGGGAATGCCGGTCGGAGAACTAAAGGCCTTCAATTCACGATCTCCGAAGTCTTTGGCCTTTTCAAGGATACGGGGATTTTGGGTCCATTGATACATATTGAGCAATCCGCCCAATATGCGGATATTCACTTCAAACGTCTTCACAAAGAGGTCTTTGTCGAAGGAGACGCTGTCCATGATATAGCGCTCCACTTCTTTCGCTTCCTTGTCCAACCCCATGACGCGCATGGTGCTGTAGGCATCGATGGGGGAAATGTGCAGAGATTCCTTGTACCAGTCGGAATAGCCTTTTGTGACGGGCTGCAGGACGTCGTGGCCCCAGGCGTACTGCTTGTAGGCGTCCCAGGATCGGAGAAATTCTGATTTCACGCCGGCGGCGGTGGCGGGGGACTGGGCGGCGGCTGGCAACACCTGCGCCGCGGCTGATTGACAGATGATCACGAGGGCGGCGCCTGCATTCTTCCAAATAGATTTTCGCATATTGCTCTTTAATTTATAGATATATCAATGGGTTGTTTCCCCGGTTCTCTCCCCTGCAATGATAGATTTTATGCCCCATATTGTGGGGATGGGATTGGTTCAATACAAGGTCAGTATTAAAATAGCGCATAGTATACCCGGTGCGGCGGTGATCGCTGGTGTTGGCATGCGCGCCATGAATGATCCTGGAATCATGCAGGGAATAGTGACCCTGGCTCAACTCGAACCAAACAATGTCGTTTTCATCAATGGATTGGCGGATCTCCTGGTTGAAGATCCGGTGATCGGAACCCATTTCCACATATTCTGAAAAGCCGTTCCGATGCGACCCGGGCAGCACGCCCATACACCCATTTTCTTTTGTGGCGTCATCGATGGCCAGCCATACGGTGACAATTCCGTCGTAACGATCAAAACGTCCTTTCCAGTAAGCACTGTCTTCATGCCAGGGTGTCTTCTTGCCGGTTCGCGGTTCTTTACAAATAAAGTGACTGCTCCAAAGCCCAATATTCGGACCGATCAGACATTCCGCCGCGTCGAGAACGGCCGGATTCATCAGGTATTCAAATAAACGCGGGTCTTTCAGGTGGGGCACGTCCAGTTCATCGGGCTGCAGGTCTCCCCTGCCCCGGAGGTGTTCTTCAAATATATCGAACAGACGGGTGAAATCGGGGCCGGGGAACAGCGGACGGCCAGGCAACAGGTAGCCGTTGTCTTTAAAAAAATTGATTTCCTGCGCACTTAATACGCGCTCATGCTGTTTCATATTGGAGGTTTTTGATCAGGTAATTTTTCATGAATAGGTTCGTATCCCAAAGATCTGCCACAGGCTGGCGGGTAAAGGGCAGCGCCTGCATATAGGGGTCGGGGCCGAACTCGGTGGTGATACCGGTCCGTTCTTCTCCTTCTGATGCCCGGAGGGATAAGATTTTCCGCCACCAGGACAGGTGGGCGTTCAATTCAGGCTGGTATTCGGAGGCGCCGGGATGGGGTACTTGCGGCCCCTGAGCATATCCTACCCGCGCATGGATATGGATGCAATGCGGGATGATGGCATTCAAGGTATTATCCTGGTCCTGAAGCAGGGATTCGGAGACGACGCACCAATGAGAGAAGTCGGCCGTGAATTTCAGGAATGGAAATGCCCGTAAGTAATCCAGGGTAGTTGCCGCACAAAAAGCAAAGCGCCCCCTATGGGATTCATGCGCTACCGGAACTCCGTATTTCTCGGACAGTTGATGGGCTGACACCAGGTAGCGGGCATTTTCGGTTACGCTGAAATAATCTTTTCCGGTATGGCAGTTCACGAGCAAAGGACCAGTATCCAATATGGCTTCCAACTTGTAGCAATAGTTTGCATAAAGGCTGTCGAGGGTGACGCCTGCCGCGTAGGGATGCTGAGCCACCAGGTCCAGGCCATGGGCGGCGCACCGGTTCCTGATCCCTTGTATATCCATGCTGGTGGGATCGAGGGCGATCTCCACGCCTGTGTATCCGGAGGCGCGCGCCAAGTCCAGGAAGCCGTCGACCGAAAGATGGGTATTGCCCCAGCGGGCAGCAAAGTATTTTATCTTCATACGATTTGCTGGCTCAGTTTGCGGTATTCCGCGGGTGTCTGGTGATACACTTCCCGGAAGACCTTGTAAAAATGCCCCAGGTTATTAAATCCCGCATCGCTGGAAATAATTTTGATGGGGACGTTGGTGATCGATAATTGTTTGGCGGCAAAATTCATCCTCAATTCTGCGACCAGCTCTGTCAGCGTCTTGTGAAAACATTTGCGCACCATCCTGTTCACATGGTCTATGTTCCGGTCGCAGATCGCAGCAAATCCCCGGGAGCCATCCCCGAACTGCTGGCGAGCCAAGTACTGCTGCATGGCCTGAGATAACCAGACGGGAGGAGGGCCTTCTTTAGGGGCCGGGCCTGCGGGTCGTGGGGCTGAGGCGGCCTGTGTCAATGGGGATATCCATTTTGATCCTGCGCTCTGCTCTTCCATCAGCCGGAATATATAGAGCAGCAAGCTGTCCAGATAGAGATTGGTATTGAGGGACCGCCAGATCTTTTCAGACTGCTCTGAAATGCGCCCGATCAAAGGCATGTCTATCCTTGTTTGGAAAGGCAATACCTGATCTGTCCAGAAATAGGTGGTTGAGTCGTTGAAATACCGGTCGCGCAAATGGTCCAGGGTCGTCATCGAAAAGGCCAGGTTCATAATGGTGAGGCCCTCCGGCCCGGATGTGAAGCTGTGCCGGTCGTCGGGCCTCATCATGACCAGGTTGCCGGGCTTGAGAAATACCTTCTCCCCATTGATCAGGTGTGTGCCGTTGCCGCTCTCCACCCAGAACATCTCTGCAAAATCGTGATTGTGCAATGACAGGTCCTGCCGGGAATAAATTTTAACCCTGGCCAGGTGGAAAACTTCGCAGGGGTTGATGAAATGGCCTAGAAAAAAACGTTTGACTTTCACGGTTGTCGAGTTTAGGGCCGCGCGGCGGCGGTGATTTCAGCGCGCGCGGCGGCAAATTTTTTGCGTGCGGCGGTGGCGATTTCGGTCCCCGAATATACCTAATTTCCCAGCAGGGGGTTGATCTGCACTTCGCTGGCGGGGATCGGAAACACCAGGTTGGCCTGGGTGAATGTGGCACCGCTGGGCACCGTATGTCCTACGACGGGCACGAAGGCGCCAGCCGACGGATCGAATATTTGTCCGGTGCGCACGATATCAAACCAGATCTTGTTTTCGGCGCTTAATTCCCAATAGCGTTCTTTCCATACTTCGGTCCGAAAGGCCGCCTGGCTCAATCCGGTAACAGGGGCCAGGCCTGACCGGGCCCGGATGCTGTTGACCGCGGTATAAGACTGTGCGTTGGGCGCTCCGTCTGCCTCGTTCTGGGCTTCAGCATACGTCAGCAATATATCCGCATACCGGAGGAGGGGAAAGTTCTTCGATGAGTTGGGCGAATTCTGGATGATACCCGGATCGAAAAACTTGTAGATGGCCCAGGGGAAATGATAGGTGGCTCCACTCACGGTGATGGAATCGTAATAAAATCCCTGGTTGCTCAGTCCTCTCAAATCCCCTGTGGGATAAGAGGCCAGGAAGGCATTCGTCGGATAGAATCCGCCGAACTGGAGGAAAGGGGTGAAGATTGCCTGCTTGGGAAGGAAGTACACGGTAACAGTACTATTGGACTTATTGATCAGGTAGTTCACCATCCAGATATGCTCCTGGGTATTGTCGTATGCCGGGTTATTCAATTTATTGAACCAGGTGGTGCTGGCATCTGTTTGAAACAGATTATAGTTACCGCTTTGGATGACTGCATTGGCCGCACTAGCTGCCAGGGTGTAATCGGCGGTTTGTTGGAGAACGCCGGCCATGCTGAGGTATACCTTTGCCAGTAAAGCCCGGGCCGCCCCGATGGAAGCCCTGCCGTTGCCGCTGGTGGTGACGTTCAGGGGTTGCTGTTCGGCAAATAACAGATCTGGCACGATGACCTGGTTATAGATATCCTGGACGGGTGACCGGGGAAGATTGCCGGCGTTGGCGTCGGCTGTCGGTGTTACTTTCAGGGGCACCGGTCCGAAGATATTCACCAGGTTATAATAAAAATATGCCCGGAGGAAGCGAGCCTCCCCTACCAGCGCGTTGCGGTCGGCCGTATCCATGGTGATACCGGGAATATGGGCGATGGCCAGGTTGGCGGCTTCTATCCCCTGGTAACAATTGTCCCACCATACGGCTACGTCAGTGCAGGTCGGATCATAACGCAGGTTATAGAACTCATTCGCAAAGGTGGACTGGGATTCGTTAGTATACACTCCCGTCACCAGTTCCATCATCGAATATGGCATGTCATCATACCCTTGTTTGTCGTAGGGCGGATGAACGTAATTGTAGATGCCTACTACGGCGGATTGGGCGTCGTCTGCCGTTTGATAATATTGGTTGGTGACGATGGCGGACTGCGGATCTTCGGCCAGCCATTTTTTGCAGGAAACCAGAGACAGGCTGGAGGCGATGCCCAGACTGGAGACGAATAATATGTTATATAGCTTGTTCATGTGATGCTCGGTTTAGAAGGTGATCGGGCGCAGCACGTTTGCAGCGCTTTTTGCGGTTGCTCTGTTTAGAAGGTGATTGTCGCTCCAAAGGTGTAAGTGCGGGGATTTGGATAGCTGAAATAGTCCACGCCCTGGCTGAAAGTACCCGCTGACACGGATGACAATTCCGGGTCATACCCCCTGTACTTGGTGATCAGGAAAAAGTTCTGGGCATTGGCATAGATGCGCAGTTTTTTGCACCCCATTTTGGACAATACCTTCTCATTGAGTACATACCCGATGGTCAGGTTCTCGCCCCTGATAAAGGAGCCGTTCTCTGTCCAATGGCTGTCTATGAAGCCGGGAGGATAGTCACTATAAAGGGCGTCTTCCTGCGAGCGGATGGCCGGCACCATGGTATTCTGGTGGGTAGGAGTCCATGCGTCCTTAAGCAGTGAAGCATAGCTGTTCAGGTAAAATTGCCTGTCCTCCAATTCAAAGCTGGAGGCATTTACCACCTTATTCCCTTCACGGACCTGTATGCTTACCAGCATATCCCAGTTCTTATACCGCAGGGATGTTCCCAGACCCATTTCGTACTTTGGCAGTACGTTTCCCAGCACCCTGGCATCTGCTGCCGTATACTGATGGTCCCCGTTGACGTCCTGCCACTTGATGTCTCCAGGGTTACGGCCGTATAAGGCGGCTGTCGAAGCTTCTGCGGTGCCCCAGGTACCCAGACGTTCAAACCCGAACAAATCACCTATGGATCCGCCTACGTGCAAACGGGTGTAAACGATGCCGGGGCCGGGCGCATAGCCATTATAGATATCGGCATTCCCTGTCCCCAGGGCCAGGATCTTATTCCTGTTCTCACTGAAGACCCCGTTCAGACTCCAGGTCCAGTCTTTCTTTTGCACGACGATACCATTGACGGCGAGTTCGAGTCCTTTGTTCTGTACGCTGCCTATATTGGTCAGCACACTGGAATAACCGGACACGTAAGAGATGGGGTTTGCCAGTAAAAGGTTGGTCGTTTTCTTATTGTATACGTCACCTGTAACATTCAACCTGCCCGCAAACAATCCCATGTCTACGCCCAGGTCAAGCTGGGCGGTCTGTTCCCATTTGAGATTGGGATTGGGTACCGTGCCCTGGGTGGAACCGGGATAAGGTTGTCCGTTCAGGTAAACGATACCGCTGTTGACTGTTGCCAGGGATTGATAGGGAGCAATACCCGAATTCCCTGTCAGGCCATAGCTTGCCCTCAGCTTTAAATTGGAGACAGTCTTGCTGTCTTTCAGGAAATCCTCTTTTGCCACATTCCATCCGCCGGCTACGGAAGGAAAGAAAGCATACTTATTATCCGCGCCGAATTTGGATGATCCGTCGTAGCGTCCGGTGGCGGTCAGCAAATATTTATCTTTCCAGTTATAATTGAGACGGGCATAATAGGAATTCAGACTTTCACTGGTATAATAGGAACTGGGTGTTCCTGATACCGAACCCGCCCCCAGGTTATTGAACCCGTAATAATCGGTAGAAAACTGGGTAGCGCTTGCGGCAAAGCCTGTACCTGTTGACTGGGTCCAGCTCGCACCGAGCACGGCATTAAAATTATTGAAGCCTACGTGCTTGTGATAGGTCAGGAAGCTTTCGGATTGCCAGTATATTGTTTTATTATCATCCTGAGAGGCCACCCCATTGGTAGGCTGGCCAATGTCCAGGAGTTCCTTGGAGACATATAACTGGTCGCTGTTGTCGTAGACCTGTGTGGACATGGTCGTCTTGAAGTCCAGGTCGGGCGTCAGCTTAACGGTCGCATAGAGGTTGCCCAATATCTGGCTTTCGTACCGATAGTATTTCAGGGCGCTGAGTAATTGTACCGGATTGGAAGCCCCGTAGATAGGGCTTTTAAAATAGCTTCCGTCCGGGTTGAAGTCGAACCCGTAATCCTCCATTGTACTATAGGTGCCGTCCGGATATTTGACCGGGAGGATGGGGATCATCCCTTCTAACAGGCGGGTGGCGGTCATCGAGCCGACGCTGTAATCGTCCACCTGGTTCTTCTTGGTGTAGTAGTAACCCAGATTGCCGCCTACCGTTAACCAGGAACGCAACTTCGTCTCATTCGTATAGCGGACGGAATACTTCTGATAATAGGTATTGAGCATAATGCCTTCGTTGTTGATATACCCCAGGTATAATCCTTCGGTGGACTTATCGGTGCCGCCCGTCATAGACAGATAATGCATATCCGACACGGAATGGCGGGTAGCTTCCTTCTGCCAGTCGGTGTTGTATTTAGGTGTGCCATTGGTATTGAACAGGGACGGGTATAGGGAATCCAACTTGTCTGTGGGAAAGGCGCCGTGGGCGGGATTGTATTCCCAGTAGCGTTGCTCGTACTGCATGTATTGCGAAGCGTTCAGCATGGGGATCTCTTTGGGCAGCATGCTCACAGCGACATTGTTATCAAGGGTTACTGTGAACTCACCGGGCTTCGCTTTTTTGGTGGTGATAATCACTACGCCGCCGGACGCCTGGGAACCATAGATGGCCGTGGCCGACGCATCTTTCAGGATATCGATGGATTCAATATCCCCCGGGTTAATGGATTGGAAATTGGCGCCAATGACACCGTCAATCACAAAAAGAGGGCCATTGGCTGCGTTAATGGAACTGAGCCCCCTAATGGAAATAGCCATGTCTCCGCCCGGCCTCCCAGAGTTGTTGCTGATGCTGAGACCGGGCACCTTCGCCTCCATGGCTTCCACCGGATTGGAAACGGGCATGTTTGCCATATCGGAGGCCTTCATGGATGACACGGAACCTGTCAGGTCGGAGCGTCTCTGGGTACCATACCCAATGACCACTACGTCCCTCATGCTTTGCTCTTTCGGTATGAGGCTAACGGTCAGGCTCAACTGTCCTGCAACGGGGACTTCTTTGGATTGATAGCCGGACATGGAAAAGACCAGGGTGTCGCCTTTGTTTACCCTGATTTTAAATGCGCCGTGGGCGTCGGTCAGGGCGCCGTTGTGGGTACCTTTTTCCAGTACGGCGACGCCTTGCAGGGGTTGATTGTCTGCGTCGGAGACGGTGCCGGTGATAGCGACAGGGGTGTGGAACTGGGCGGGAGGCCGCTGTTGGGCCAGGACCTGGGGGGTAGCAAGGGTGCGCGGGTTAGCCGCGGCTCGAGCCAGGGATGAAAAGAAAAGACAGATCAATAGCAGGTAATGCACTACTCGTACGTTCATAGAATGGCAATTAGTCGTTTTGAATGGCGATGAGGTTTTTAATGGCAAATGATGCTTTGAATGGTGGCTAAAAGCATGTGGTAAAATTAGCGGCGGGGTGAAAGCGAAAAAGGAGGCTATTTTATCCGGAAGCGTACTTTCTTTACGTTTTGGCGACTATGGTATTTTGTGCGCAAGAGCCTAATGCAACGCCCCTTGTACAGGAAGCCGTAAATCTGTACAAAATTATGTACGGATTTATTCCTCCATTTTTGCAACATTGCGGAGACTCGTCTGTCTAATAATGTCTGTGAACCAATTACCCGGAGACAATTTGTCTGACAAAATACTGATAACCAATGTATTAAATGGCTCCCCAAGCGCCTTTGGCCAGATTATTCATCATACCGAAGGACTGGTCACCCAAATCCTTTTCAAGATGATCCCCAATGCGGAGGACAGGAAGGACATTGCACAGGATGTTTATCTGAAGGCTTTTCATAGCCTTGGGGGATTTAAATTTCAATCCAGGTTGTCTACCTGGATCGCCAGAATAGCCTATAACGCCTGTCTGTCCTGGTTGGAAAAGAAAAAATTAGTGTTTCCCGGCGACGAGGATGTCTTAAGTGAACGAGGCCCGGAGGCAGGTAATGTGCTAACGATTGATACATCTCATGGAGAATGGAAAAGCATATTTCTCCAGAAAGAGCTCGCCATTATCCTGCAACTTGAAATCAACAAACTCTCCCCTGTTTACAGGACCCTGATCACTTTATACCATCAGGAGGATTTGAGTTATGATGAAATAGGCCAAATCACGGGATTACCCGACGGGACGGTGAAGAACTACCTGTTCCGGGCAAGGAAAAAACTGAAGGAAAGCCTTTTGGCTCAATATAAAAAGGAGGAATTATGAACGACGATTTTTTTTCAGAAACTGAATTGTGGCTGTTCGCTGAAATCAAGGCGCTGAGAAAACCCGCTTTTGATTTTGACCTGGCCTCCCTGGTTTTAGAGCAACTACCCCAGCCCAAGCCGGAATCTGCCAGGAACGAAGCCCTGGTATATTGCCTGGTATTTGCCGCCTTCGGCTCACTTGGCATACCGGTTTACCTGTACCATGAATACGTTGCCAAAATGTTTGCCCAGGCATTACCGGCGGCCATGGATCTGGCCATCGGCACAACGATTCTCATTTTACTATTCCTAGGCATTGAAATGTACAGGACATATAAAAGGCGGATGAATGCCCTGAACTATTAACTGAACGATTAATGCAACATAATGCAAACAGACCTGTCTAATTATATGAAATCAATAAATAACATGAAACGAACCATCACTTCCACGATCATATTACTGATGTCATGTGCTGCCAACGCTCAGAGTTTACCCAGCGAAAACCTGGACCCAAGATTTTCCGATGGGAGCATCCGGTATGAAACGGCGGCCACCAACAGGGTTTTAAGTGTATTCGCTTTATATTCGATAACCATTATTATTTTATCAATAGCCATTATTACTTTCGTGAAAATAATTTTAGACTATCGAATCAAAAACAAGCTGATTGAAAAGGGTGCTTCTGACGCTTTAGTCAACCAATTGCTTAAACAGGATACCAAAGACAACAAGTACGTGAACATAAAATGGTTTGCTATCCTGGCGGGCATTGGGATCGGGCTTTTACTCGTTAACAAATTCCGACCATTGGGCATTCTCTCTTTAGCCATCATGTCGTTAAGTCTTTCGGCCACTTTCCTGGGGTACTATATTTTCACTAAGCAATCGGATAAATAAGCATTGTATGAAACAAATTATAATAGCTCGGGGATGGGCTAAGAAAAGTATTGCCCTGTTCGCCGTCTCGTTTTTATTGAGTCAGCTTGTGTTTGCGCAGTCTGCTGATGAATCGTTTAAAAAAATACCTCCGGCTTTATTAAGGCAAGATTTCTTAGTACTGAGAGATACGCTGCAAAAAATACATCCCAGCCTCTATAGGTATAACAGAAAAGCGGCGGTAGATCATGTTTTTGATAGTTGTTTCGCCGCTATCCGCGACAGTATGCCTGTCACTGACTTTTATGCCCTTACAAACTTTGCCATCGCTGCCATTGAAGATGGGCACGCGAACTGCAGGCTACCCAGGCAGACATTGAATGACTATACGGGCAATGTAAAAGTGTTTCCCGCCATGTTGCTGTTTATTCATAACAAGGCCTTTATTTTTTGTTGCAAACAAAATGGCCAGCTTGCCGAAACAGAATTATTATCTATAAACGGCCGCTCCATGGAAGAGATTATTCAACACCTGTTCGGCTATATAACGACAGACGGCAGTATTCAATCACGTAAAAACTGGGAGATGCCGGAGAATTTTCAGCTATTGTATAATATTATTTATGGGACAAAAGACAGTTTTGACATCCGTTATAAAACAATAGCAGGCGAAATCAAAACCGCTGATTTACAGCCGGATCTCGTAAAAAACATCTTTTGTCGAAACCCCTTTCCCCGTCCAAATAAATACCTGCAATTGTCATATGAACCTGGGAATATAGCGGTACTGACTGTTAAGACTTTCTTTGATGGTTTTCTGCAGCAGACCCATGAGGATTTCAAGCAATTTTTAGACTCCGCCTTCAATGATATTAAAGATAAAAAGGTTGAAAAGCTGGTAATAGATGTGCGCAGCAACCAGGGCGGCAATGATGAGAACGGAGAATTGCTTTATTCCTACCTGACCCAAAAACCATTCCTGTATTATGCCTCGCAGGAGACTATCAACGAGAAATTTACAGAACTTAGCCACCCTAATTTAGGGCAGCAACAGCCTAAAGAAAACAACTTTAAAGGCAAGGTCTATGTCCTTATCAATGGGCGCAGTTTTTCAGCGGCGGCAGAATTTTCTTCTATTGTCAGAAGCAACAACAGGGGCCTGTTTATTGGGGAAGAATGTGGAGGCGGCTACTATGGAAACACTTCAGGGGATGAAGCGATGGTCACTTTACCTCATACTCAAATTACCGCCAGGATCCCGATGGTCAAATATACACTGGCCGTAAAAAAGGCGAAGTATAATGACAGGGGTGTGATCCCTGATTATCCTGTTTACCCTACCATCAGCGATATTGTCGAAAATAAGGACGGACAAATGGAATATGCATTAAAAATAGCTGGGGCAAATTAAAATAAAGGTTTTATCAGAAAGTGTGCTTTCTTTACGTTTTAACGGTTATGCCCATTTTTATGAAACGTCCTTTTTTAACGCTCCTGATCACGGCTATTTGCCTGCAAACCATTGCCCAGGTCTATACTTCTCCCGAACTGGAAGACCGGAAAAAGAATCAGAAAACAATGGCCATCCTGCCGGCCCTGGCGCCGGTGGAAATGACGCGAAGACAATTAAAGGATCTGTCTCCTGAACAGATCATGGCCATGCAGGACAATTCAAGTCTTGCTTTTCAGAAGACCCTATATACCTGGCTCACGACTAAAGGATACGGAAATACGCTCGAGGTGCAGGACCCCGTGGTGACGGATTCTCTGCTGGCGGCGGCCCACCTGTCGGTGAAGGACGTGATCTACGGTCAAAAAACGGATATCGCCCGGGTACTGGGCGTGGACGTGCTCCTGTCTGCTTCCGTTCATTCCCAGGAGGATGCATCGGGCAGCACCTATATGGGAGCGGGAGGCAGTATGTATGTAGGCCCCGATTTCCCCACCCTGCAAATCACGCTTAATATGGCCATTTACGACGGGCAGGACGGAGATAGGTTATGGGAATATGAAGGGGAGCGGAACGGCGGATACGAGCGATATGCGGATAAAAAAACGATGGATAAATTGATTGCGAGGGTGTATAAGATGTATCCGTATAAGCGGAATTGAGTGAACGGCCGGCGCGATTGCAGGCCTGGATGAGGACTGCTTATGCCATACAAAAACACCTTCCCATTGGGGGAAGGTATTTTTTAGGAAAGGCCTGTGGTTCAAAAATAAGATAAGCAAAAAGAAAGTAAAAAATATATCTAAAAAATCGTTTCAAAAGAAGGCCCGCTTGGAAAAGTAGGCCGTTGCTAACCTATGAATAACACCTAATCGTTGTGAGAACAAAGTTATAATAACATCCTTCTCCCCGGTGTTATCCGGAAGTAAACCGATTCCTAACTATTAGTTAACCGGCCAATGACATTACCTATAACTTCTTCTCATTGTATAAAGGGATTGTCCCTTAGTATCAATAAAATCGACCTTGATGCTATCTGCATAGAACGAAACGGAAGAAAAGGCAGGCACTGACTGGCTAAATAAGGACATGCCGTCGGAACTGCTGGGTCTTGGCTCTCCCCCCGCGCCAGTGACTATATAGTCTATATGGCCATTCTTTTCCCTTAAATGCTGTAAATCGTGATCGTGACCGCAGAAATACATTTGGGCATGATATCTTTCCAATAAGGGCTCTATTTTTCGGATCAGATCAATGGAATTCCCGTGTACTTTGCTGGCGGAATAAATCGGATGGTGTCCGAAAACGATTTTCCATTGCTCCTTTGAATGGGCGAGCACGTCTTTGAGCCAGGCCACCTGTTTAGCGGTATCCTGTTTGACAATATCCGGGAAACCGGGTTTGTCATAATAATCATTCACCAAAGGAGAGGTATCGAGAAAAATCAAGCGTACCGAAACAGAATCATTTACCCGTTTTACAAGCGAATAATAGCGCGATTCCATCCTCCAACGCCGACTGATATTTGAATAATCGATTTCTGCCTGGGTATTTCCTTTGTAGTCGTGATTACCCAATACCGGATACCAGTCAACCTGTAGTGAAGGGTCTTTGTAGATATTTTCAAAATTGCTCAGCCATAATGGGTCCTGCACGGACGCGACCCCTTGTACCTGGAAATTATCACCACACGAAACGATAAAACTGGGTTCTATCTTTTGAGCGGATAGGGTCATCTGGTCGGCTACCTCTTGTTGGAACTTACCGCCGTTCCATCCCCAGTCACTGATAATGAAAAAGTGGAGTGACTCTTTTTCTTTTTTATAGGTAAATGAATAGAGGGCAATGAACCCCATAACGATTGCCAACCACCACCCCGGCTTTTTAATGATCTTCATTTGAGTCTAGTGTTGGTTTCCGCTCCCATTTGATTGATAACATCCGATATCGGAGCCCGGTGCCGTAATAGCGGTGGCGCCATAACTGGCACTGACAGGCACAACACCCAATGCGGAGAAAGAGGTATACCCCTTCCCTATGGCGGGAGAACCAGTTGAAAGATGAAAGTCGAACCCGGTCGCGTAATCAACTTCCTGGTACTGGTAGTTCGGCAGGGTAAAGTTCTTGAAGGATGGGTTGCCCACGCTGAGGACGGCAGTTCCGTCATAAGCGGCGCCTTCTGTATACCCGCTGGGTAAATAGCTGGAAGGCAAAGGTATGTCCGTGGTTTGCGGATGTGTGACGTCGCCTACGGAATAGAACTGATTTACTACCGACAGCGAATCACCATAGTTATACGTGTACCCGTATTGGCTGTCTGTTGTATCGGCCGTATTCACGATCCGGAGACCCACCCGGCTGTTAACGATCAGGTTGTTATAAATAAGCGCTTTAGCCTGTTTCTCCAGGTCGATGGACCCGCCATGCCCTGCATAATCGGAGCTGCGGTACCCACAATCGATATACGTGTTATTATAGCAATGTACGTTACACTGAATGGCAGTGGCGCCTGCGTTGGATATTTTGCTCCCGTTGGTAGCCGCGCCGATGAAAAGGTTATAGGCCATGTCTCCTACTGTTCCGCTTTTTACATTCAGGGCTTCGCCGGTATTGCTGCCGCACTTCTCAAAGGTATTCCGCATGACATTGATCTTGCCATCTGTGATACGGACCGCATCATCCGTGGAGCCGTATATCCAACTGTCTTCCATGTCGAATATCCCGTTAGGGTTCTGGAAGAAGATCGCGTAGGAGGCGCTTCCGGCAGTCAGTCCTGACACCGGGGCAGACCCGAGGATAGCGCCGGCAAATTCCACGTGGGTCCATTTCATCACGAACAAGGAACAAAGCGTATCGCATTGGATCCCGTTCCATTGGCCCTGGAAAGCAGGGTCGCCTGACAATGCGCTGGCTAAGGAAGAAAACGGGTTGTCTTGTTTGGTGGTTCCGGTCGTGATCCAGTTGGGCGCGGCCTGTGTACCCAGTGAAATGAAAGTACCGTGCACAATGATATTGACTTTACCGCCCAGCTTTACGGTGACGCCTGCTTGCAGCAACAGCGTATCTCCGGCAGGCACGATCACGTCGGAAGTGATGGTGTAGGTCTGCCCGGCCAACATGGTTCCCGTCACAGCTCCACCAGAATAACTTGCGGTCACCGGTTGTCCAATCTGCAGGGGCGGTGTGGATACCTGTATGTTATCGTTTGACTTCTTACACGCCGAAAACAGCAATAATCCAACGGCTGCTGCGACTTGTATCCTTCTTGTAAAATGCATATAATTGGTTTTGTTTAAGAGATTCATTGTTAAAGGTGATAGCGTAAACCCGCCAGGTACGTTTGTCCGAATTGCTTCTTTTCCACCAAGATCCTATCTGTGCGTTTCGCCGCATCCGGCCATACTTGCTTTTGATAGGCGCTGGGCGGATAGATCATTTCAATAATATCGGCCGTATTCAAAAGATTGTTCAATTTGACATAGACCGCAAAATGGCGGCCGATGGATTTCTCTCCTGAAAAGTCAAGAATAGCCGCTCCCCGCTGCCAATAGTCCATGCTGCTGTTGGGCGCACCGTACTGGGATAGGTATATGATATGACGACCTGTATAAATGGCGGACAATTGCAGTTCCAATCCGGAGGCCGGATCCTTATATAACAGCGACAAGTTGCCGATATGGGCGGCCTGTCCCTGGAGAGGCCGGTTCTTATTGAAATAGGTAACGGTATCATCGCCGTATGGGGATCTGTAATAGTATTTGTAGCTCGTCGGAATATTGGAATGGGTATAGGTATAGTTGGCCGATACGCCGAACTTATGGAAGTAATGGGTATAGACGACTTCCGCTCCTATATTGGTAGCCGTACCCACATTGGCAGGCGATATGACGCTTTCGCTGGTCGCTGGCCTTTCATACACATATTCAATCGGATTGCGGATGTTCTTGTAAAAAGCGCCCAGCAGTAGCTGGTCGGCCGCTCCCTGAAATAGCTCATACCGGAAATCGATATTGTCGGCCTTTACGTGTTTGAGCATGTAATTCCCTACTTCCGTATAATACTCCCCCGGGAAGACGTAAGGCACAATCTCAAAGAAGCCGGGACGGCTGATCGAACTGAAATATGCCAGGTGCAAGGAAGATTGTCCGGTCAAGGCATATTTGATTTGCAAACTAGGCAACGGATCCAGGTAGCTCACCGTGCCTGTTTTGGCCGCTGCGGTCGCAGGCTCTTCGTATTGGTTATAAGATTGGCTGGTATTTTCAAAGCGGATGCCGCCCAGGATATTCCACCGATGGCCCGGTATCCAGCGAACTTCCCCGTACCCGGCGCTGATGTTTTCCGTAGCATCGTAAGAGTTGGGGCTCTCCGGAGTCCCGGCATTATTGATGGTGAACGGCGCGTTCTGAATATTGGTAAAGGGCGTATTAGGCAGGTAGTTGAAGTCATACTCGTTATAGTAATTGCTTCGCTCTTTATGGCGGGCCATCCCCCCCACCCCTATATCTATCTGCTGCGTTCCCAGGGCCAACCGATAGTGTATATTCAGGTATCCGGCGATGTCCTGGTCTGAATTATGTTGCCAGATGCGCTGCAAGCCAGCCAGAATGGGCGCACTCGTGGGCGCAGTCCCGTGCGCGCTATCCGGCACGAAAATCTGCTGTGTCGTTAATTCCGCCCGGTCCGGGGTCTTTTGACCAGCGTGGGAATAGACGGCGGACCAATCAACGGATATATGCCCTCCAATGGAGTGTTGTCCCTGTAACGTGGCATTATAAATGGATTGCAGATTGGTCCTCGACCGGTAATCATAGTCCACTACCCCTAAGCCCCGTCCGCTTCGCTGAGTCTCTGAAGAATCGGTATAATACCTGGACTGATAGGTATTCAATTGCATGAACACGGTATAGAAGCTGATGCGGTTATGGGAATTAAAACGATAGTCCAGCTTTGCATGAGCTCCAATTCGATCCTCATGCGTGGAATACGTCCGCCGTTCCTCATCTGTAATCTCCGGCTGGGTTCCATTCAGGACGGGATCGGGTTGCGGGCTCATGGCAAAGAAAAGGTCCTTGCTCATCCGGTCCGTACTTTGGATAGACCCACTCAGGATAATGCCCAGTTTATGGTGTAGAAAACGGTTACCTACCGTCAATCCTACCTGTCCGTCAGGCAACGGATGACCGCTGGTGAACACCAGGTTCTCTGTAGAGAAATCACTGTAGGCGGGAATATAGTTGGCTCCTTTCATCTCTCCGGGGGATTTGGCGTTGACTGCCCCATGGTCATAGCTGGTAAAGGGTTGATTAAACAACATCTGTGAATAACCCAGGGCGCCCTGAACATTGAGCATCCTGCCCTCCGGTGCATCCTTAAGGACGAGGTTCATGACTCCCCCAATGGCGTCCCCTTCCATGTCCGGGGTAAGGGATTTGATGACTTCCAGGCGCTGCAACATTTCTGCAGGAAACAGGTCCATGGGCACATACCGGTTCTTATCATCGGGGCTAGGGATCTTGATGCCGTTGATCAACGTATAGTTGTAGCGCTTATCCATCCCCCGGATCACGGGATACCTCCCTTCTCCATCGGACCCTCTGTCCACGGTCACGCCGGAAACGCGCCGCAGTAAATTCGCCACCGTTGCATCCGGCAGGAGCTGGATCTGGTGACCGGAGAGGATATTCAATATATTATCCGAGGCCTTTTCCAATTGGCGGGCACTGGCATCGGCGACTCCGGTACGGTTGCCGATACCGCTGACCACGACTTCCTGCAAATCTTTCACGTCGGGCGAGAGAGATATATTCAATGTGAATGCCTGAGACGGGCTATTGAGCGTGACTGTGGTAGAAAAGGCAGTGTAGGACTTAAAACGGGCCATCAGGATATAGTTGCCTGCGGGAACATCGGTCAAAGTAAATGATCCATCCAGACCAGATATCTTTTGCTTGTTCAATTCCTTGATCTCGATCATCACACCCACCAGGACTTCCCCGGTTTGCGCATCCGTAACCTTCCCGCGAATCGTGGCGGAAAAACAATATGAAAAAGGAAAAAGGCTTGCTAAAATAAAAAAGATGATCTTTCGCATGGTGGCCACGAAAGTATTTATGTAGGGCATGGTGGGCAATAGTCACTATCTTCCGGCAGGCATAGTTAAAATGACTATGCCATTATAACTATCTAATATTCATTACGTTGCTTCTTCTCGTCGACGTCCGCTATGGAAGAGTTATCAATTCCTTAATTTACCCCTCCCCATTATTCATTATAACTTAACTATTAATTGATGGCGGCTTCATATCAACCCGGCTAATTTTACATACACCAAAAATTACTGTCGTGGAAAGACGTTCCGGAAGGATCATAATAGCCGACGATCATGCGGTCGTTAGAACAGGAATGCAATTAATCCTTGACGAAACGCCTGATCTTTCTATAGAGGATGAAGCGAAGAACGGCCAGGAACTCCTGGATAAATTACACGCGAATGTTTACGATCTTGTTATTCTGGATATATCCATGCCAGGCAAAGACGCCATGGATGTTCTCATCGAAATTAAATCTCAATGGGAAGGCTTGCCGGTGGTTATTTTCTCTATGAACCCCGATGAGGCCTATGCCATCCGGATGATTAAAAACGGCGCTTCCGCCTATATAAACAAGGAAACAAAACCCAAACAGATCATCGAGATATTACGAACCGTGCTGAGCGGCAGGAAGTATTTCTCCCCCCTTCATTCTGAGATGATGGCTGAAATGGTCTCGGACCCGGACAGATCAAAGGCGTTGCCTCACCAAGCTCTTACAGACCGCGAATTCCAGGTATTTTCCATGTTGGCGAGCGGGATACGGAAATCAGAAATCGCCGAAAAACTGGTGATCAGCAAAAATACATTGAGCAATCATCGAAATAACATTATGAAGAAAATGAATATTTCTTCCAATTCTGAATTAACACGCTATGCCATTCAAAATGCGATTATTCAATAATAGAAGGTCAATATCCATTATTGCCATTGTCTGCATTTCCGCTTACTTTTTGATCCGCTGTTTTTATTTGCCCCAAAAAGAACTCACCAATTCCAATGCGATTGAAAAGTTGCTGTATAAAGCCGATTCTTCGGAAGGGAACGCTCCCCTTTTAGCGGAAAAGATGGCGCAAGAAGCGTTAGATGTTTCCACAGAGAAGAATTTACCGGAATACATGGCAAAGTCGTGGTTGATCCTAGGTGATATCCGGCACATCAATGGGGAAAACGACAAAGCCGTTCTGTTTTTCAACAAAGCGCATCAACTGGCGGAACAGGAGGGGCTCTTCCCTGAACTATGCGAGGCGAAAATGAAGATAGGCGAGATTGTCTATGACCATGGCAGCTATGATTCCGCTCTCACGTATTTCACGGATGCAGAAAAGATTTCCAGCCTCCACAAGGTGGAGTCAATCCGCTCTTTCTCCTTATTCTATATAGGTAAGTACAACGAGACAAAAGGGAATTTTGAACTGGCTAAGAAATTCTATGACGAAGCCATTGACATCAGCCGAAGAAATAAATTTGACAAACAACTGGCAACGATATTACCCAGCCGGGGGAAAAATTATCTGAGTGAAGGCAAGCTCAATTTGGCACTACAATGTTACATGGAGGCTTTTGGGTTGAGTGAGCACTTGAATGACAAGCTGCTCTATGCGGAAACTGCCAGTCACTTAGGCGGCTTGTACCTTCAAATGGAACAATATGATAAAGCCCTGGAGTATGACAAAAAAGCGCTTGCCTACAGGAGCAACATCAATAACCCCGATGGCATCGCCAAATCATACAATAACATCGGGAAGGCGTATATCGCGTTAAACCAGCCAGACAGCGCCTTTTATTATTTCAACCAGTCCCTGTCCTTCAGTGAGAAGATCAATTACAAAAAAGGAATGGTCAAGGCGTTGACCAATATCGGCAAGATGTACATTGAACAAAACAAAAATGCCGACGCCATGGAATTATTGAACAAGGCATTCCTCCTCTCGAACAAGGCCGGGTATAATATCGGCATTGCCGAATCAAGTCTGGCCCTTGCCGATTTGTATAAAAAGAACAATCAAACGAATGCAGCTATTGACCACTATCAATTAAGCCTTTCCATTGTCAAAGCGACGGATTATGAAGATATCCTGGAAGGCATTTACAGTGGGCTATTTGAATGCTATCGTTCCATCAACGACTACAAATCGGCGCTGCAATACCATATCTCATTGCTTGACATTGAAAAGAAACTGCTTAACGTAGAAAATAAACGTCAATTGGCGCTGCTGAATATCTCTTTCGATCTGGAGCGGAGAGATAAAGACAACCAGATGCTGAGAACGGACAACGAGCTGAAAGAAGTGCTGATCAAAAGAAAGAACGCACTCATGTGGTTAATTGTGGTTGTCCTGAGCTTAACCATCGTCTTGTGTGCAGCCATTTACAATCGCCTGCACGCCAAGAAAAAAGCAAATACGTTGCTGGAAGCATTAAACCGAAAAATAACGCACCAAAACAATGAACTGGCCGCATTGAATAACGAGCTTGAAAAGGCCAACCATGAAAAGGATAAACTCTTCACTATTATTTCACATGAGCTGCGAAACCCTTTATATTGGTTTCAAAATCTTGCAGAGGTGCTATCCAAGAAATTTAAAGAAATGCCAGCGGATAAAGTCCAGAAAAGCTTATCTGCATTGGATGAGTCGGCGAAGAACGCTTTCCATCTCATGGACAACCTGCTACAATGGTCCCGTACCAAACTAAACCGCGTACATCCCAAACGAGCCGCCCATACCCTTTTCGACCTGGTTTCCGATACGGCTGATATGTATCAGACGATTCTTGAGCATAAGGAGTTGGACTTTAATAATGACATTTCCCGGGAAGTCATTGTTTATGCCGATGCAGACCTGCTTTGCTGTATCATTCGGAACCTCATTTCCAATGCCATTAAATACACGGCTAATCAGGGAACCATCAGCATAGATTGCCGCAGTACCGGGCATCTTGCTACGGTGGTCGTAAGCGATTCGGGAACGGGCATATCCGATGCGAATATACAGAGCGTTTTTGAGGACAACCTGATCTCCATGAACGGCCTGCTGGATGAAAAGGGTTCGGGACTTGGCCTGAAACTCTGCAAGGAGTTTGTGGAGCTGAACGGAGGGAAGATATGGGTGAAAAGCGCCGCCAATTCAGGCACGCAGATCTTCTTTACGGTGCCGGTCTACGTCCCGATGCATATGGCCGCGGATAAGACTGAATGGATGTCGGCCTAGGCAAACATACATCAGCACGTTAATAGCCAATTTCAATGGTTGCCTTACAGGCTGCCTGATTGTTGATGTTTTCAACCATAAAAAATGCAACGTCGGCGCGTGAAATCGACGTGCAATTCTTTAAAAAGGTATTGATGGCAAAACGGTAATGGCCCGTTAACGGTTTATCTGTCAACCTGGGAGGACGCATGATGGTCCAATCCGTATCACTTTCTTTGATGATTTTTTCCATGATCCGCTGGTCAGCATAGCCAAGCCCAAATAGTTGCTGAACAACATATTTGGTGACCAGCCTGATGTAAAATGGCTGTGCCGGGCTAATCTCAATAGCCGCTGAAGAAATAAAGAATGCCCGTTTGACATCCATCTTTTGCATGGCCTTTAACAGGTTGATCGCGCCAAGAGAAAACAGCGTTGTCGGTTCGTTCATCTTGCCTCCTATGGCGGAGATCACGACGTCCTTATTGGCCAGACAGCGCTCAAAAGTTTCCGGATACATGATGTCCCCCTGTACCAATTCCAGGTTGGGATGTCTTAGTACCAATTTCGCCGGGTCACGTAAAAGCGCCGTCACATGGTGCCCGGCGTCCAGCCCGATTTCAACCGATTGCCTGCCAACACCACCATTTGCGCCGATCACTAAAACCTGTAAAGGCTGTTGGGTTTGTTCGATTTTCATTTTAGTTGAACATTTTAATTGAACTTGAAGACGCTTAAAATGATAATTATCAGAAAAATGGCCAACTGAGAGAGGTAGAAGCGATGGAGGGCAATTCTTGTCCGGTTAATTTGGCCGCTAAGCTCAAAGTCATTGTCCGCCATCAGTTTCCTGAATTTCAGCCCCTGCCTTCTTCCCACCATCACTCCATTTCCCACCAGGATAATGACCAGCCCGAACTTAATCCTGAACCATAGTTGCCCGCTAAAAACTCCTCTTGTCAAGGCCATCATCCCAAACCCGGATAAGATAAGAACTGCGGCACCGATGCCGATCAGCCTTGAGAATTTGGACATTACCTGCAAGAGTCCACTCAGTTTTTCCTTTTCCTGGTCAAACAGCTTCCAAAAGGTCCTGAAGCTGGTGTAATCGACAATGGTGGTACCTGCCATCAGTACTAAGCCCATGACGTGCAGTGTTATCAGGCTTTGAAGGTAATTCCCTGTATTCATAATAATACCTTTTGGTTGTATCAGTGTGCAATATTATACCTTATGGTAGTTAATTGCAAGCATTTGGCAACATTTTTTTATTATTGCTTCCAAATGGGAGGAAATAACGTGAATAAAACGGTGGAACTAGTTCAATTATGGGGGGCCTTTGAAGAGCAGCACCCGGAAGCCACACTCTTTGATTTTTTCCGGCATCAGCTTACGGCGACCATTAAAGAGGAAAAACCAATCGCGCCGGAATGGCAACTGCTTCCTGATATTAATGGGCAATTGGTTATCCTGATCAGGAAAATCGGCAAATTCCATGTCATGTATTCCAACAAAGCGCTTGAAGGAACCGGCTTGGAGCAAATCGAGGAATTCGGAATACTGGTTATTATATTCAATAAAAAGAATCCGATCAAGTCTGAAGTGATCTATGACAATTTACTGGAATTATCAAGCGGCACCAATATGCTGATCCGCCTCAAAAAAAGAGGTATGATCAGCGAATACGCGGATGAAGAAGATAAGCGTGTAAAGAGACTCAGGTTGACTTCAAAGGGCGCAGAGACTCTTATTGATGCAAAAGTAAAAATACTTAAAGTGGCAGGGATGATGGTACACGGTTTGACCGAAGAGGATAAACAGTTATGCATTCAATTGCTCAATCCTATCAACACAAAATTCTCCGGTATATTTCAAAAACATAAGAACAAACCTTTTGAGGATACCTATAAAGAGATCATGGGATAACCGCGATTACTGCGGTTTTACTACGCGGAATCCCTGGTTACTGAATGACGCGTGGACATTCACCTGCCCGATGCTATATGAGTTGAAAGAATGACAGGAATTTTTGCTGCACCACCAGGAGCCACCCCGGGCGTGGGCGACGGTAGGACTTTCGGAGGGCAATAGCTTGCCAGTACAAAATTCGAACACATTCCCGTACATATCGTAGAGACCCCAGGGATTTGGCTTGAAACTTCCCACGGGGGATGTATACATATAGCCATCGGAATGATCTGCTTTCATATGGTCATGGCCACGCCAGATATTGGCATATTCCCCGATCCGGCTGTCTTCACTGCCGAAAAAATAATCGGTTTTGGAGCCCGCCCGGCAAGCAATCTCCCATTCCTCCAAAGTGGGCAGGCGTACGTGGGCCCAGGCGCAATAGGCCCTGATGTCGTAGTAACTTATAGAAGTGACAGGGTGGTTCATCTTATCCTTAATCCCTCCCCGGCTGATCCCATTGGGCCAACGCCAGCAGGCAGTGCTATCCCCTATCCACCGGAACTCCTCCAACCCAGGGCGGAATACCATGGCGTTATGCCGCTTCTCCGCATCCGTCACATATCCGGTCGCGGCGACAAAAACGGCAAACTCCCGGTTGGTTGTTTCATAAACGGCGATCCTGAAACTATCCACCGCTACCGTACGAAGCGGGTTCTGCCGGCTGTCTTTTTTTCCCACCTGGTATTTGCCTTTCGGAACAAGCACAGAACCGCATCCTGTCTGTGCCGATATTTCTACACAGACCAGTAGCAGGGCGATCACCATGAAAATACTATTTCTTAGATAATCCATTATAAAAATTAGTAGCGCGCTGGATGATCAGGTCCTCATTGGCCTTGTTGTAGGTCAGGTAGGCGGAATATTCATCAGACGGTCGGTCATACAGCTTTTTAAAGGAAGTGGAACCCATGAATTCGGGGTATTCATTCTGCTTCATTAAAAGCATGAGCACGGTGAGTATATAGTGGTCTTTCCTTTCTTTGTTGTATGAGTCTATAAGGCTGGGGATCATTTCTTTTCCATTCATTTCGACGATGGCCTCCTTGAAATTGTCACCGACCCCGTTAGTCTCTACTATGAGGAGTTTCATCAGTGTTTCTACCGAGTCCCGGTTGGTTTTGAAAAAATCCAATTGCCGGTCACTCCACTCGTATTCTCCAAAAATATCCGGCAAATGGCCATAGATCCGGTGGACTTCGTCCGTTCTCTCCGGCAGGATATCGCAGTTCTGGCTATATGCTTCCTGATTGATCATGTGATAGGTGAACTTTTCTCTGAAAGAAAGGAGCGCATACGTTTTTTCATCCAACGCCTCCGTTCTGCCATCACTATTGGTATCCTCTACTGAAGTTATCTTTCCGATGAGTGCCTGTACCTTTTCCAGACCATAGGGCGGCACGGTCATGTTGGTATCACCCGAAAAAACGGTGTCTGCCGCATGGGGCTTGGCGGTGGTATCCGTTTTGAGGCGGCGGGCCACTGTTTTCTTATTGGGTGATGAACAGGCGTACAAGCACAATGTAAAGCAGAGGAGTATAGCAAGGGGTTTCATACTTTGCAAAATACATAAAAAAAGAGACCATCTTTTTTCAGATGGCCTCTTAATTGTAAAATGGCAGCTCACATGGAGCTAATTTTGCGGCATTTTTTTATAATCCATGCCTAAATTCTCTAAAAGGCTGATAAATACGCCTTTTGTATTCTTGGCATTTCTGATTTCTTCAATCTTATCATTTTTCAGGGTGATTTCAAGATCGGTGATCAATCCATCGATCTTCTTATTGGTGGCGGGTATTTCATGCCATCCCTTAAGCAAAGCAGGTATGGAATGAGAGTTCGTTCCTGAAATTTTCAATTTTGCGGTCACCTTACCGCCTTCGGTTTTTACATTTTGAATATTTAACTTTAAATCGGGAATGCCTTTTAAAAGAGACCGGTAGGCGGCAATATAGACGGGTCTACCGACTTCCTCACCTAACAGGCTTGCTTTGAAATTGTCGGAAAGTATGGCATTTGCCTGCTCAAACTTACCCGCTTCAATATCAGAAAATACTTCGGTTATTAAATTACTTGTATTCATTTTATTCTCCTTCTTTTTTGTTGATAATGAAATAGTTAACTTCATTCTATGATACAGAGATAGGAGCTGTGTGCAAATAAGCACTCTTGATTATGTCGTCTTGCGCAATAGACAAGGTAAAGCTACAATACAACGGGAAGAAGTCCTCATAAAATCCATATTCTAATGGAACTTTAACATAGTGAAGCTTATCAATATATATAAATATTTTACTCATCGGGTTAATTATTCGGATTCCTATCAATCAATTGAATTGATTTATAAAATGCCTTCCCTATGCTGACGTAAAAGTCGGCCTGTCCGTTTCCTAATCCGGCATCGTCAAAGGACGTAAACTGGTAATCACTTCCCAGAAACTTCTCATTGGAGAGGAAGGACATCTCCACATACCATCCCGTATGAGAAGCGACTGGATGATCCCGGTTGTCAAAAATGGCTGTAATACCTAATCCAGTGGTTGTACCCCCACCCACACCGGTGAGTGTATCTGGCAACGGCGAGTATGATCACTTAGTCCCTCGTGATATTAATAATAGGAATGGATGGATTGAGCGTTTGGCCGTTTTCAGGGTCACCATAAATGGCCCGGACGACTTCCATTCCTTTCACCACCTTGCCGAAGGCTGCATAGCCTTGTCCATCCGGATTGTTCTCTCCCCCATAGTCGAAGCCGTGCTGATCGCCCACGCAAATGAAAAATTCCGTCGTGGCTGTTCCAGGCGTTGTCCGCGCCAGTGAGATGACTCCGTCGGCATGGGAGATATGCGTTTGCTGTGTCGTCTCATGCGGTATACCGGGAAGAGATACGGCCTTCGCGTGATTCGTCTGCCAGATGCCTCCCTGGATCAGTTTGACTGAACCAGCGCCGCTGGGCTGATTGTCGTCGCTTAGCACCCGGTAAAAAGATCCATTCTTATAAAACCCGGAATCCACATAGGACAGGAAAGCCCCTGCAGTCCGCGGGGCCTTGCTTAAATAAAGTTCTACTTCAATGTCCCCGGCTGGTGTCCTGATCAGGACATGAGGTCTGTCCGGATCGGATGGCCTGCAAGACAGGAGGCAAGAGATGAGGATGCAGGAAAGTAAGATTCGCATAGACGGTTTTGAGAACGGCAAAAAATAACTGGGCGATATCACTTGCTAAACGCAAAGGATTGTAGTATCCTCTCCCCCAGCTCCTGGTCCGCTTCAAATTTACTTTGCTCGGCTGTAAAGGTCAGGATGTAGGCCCGTTTCTTGATAATCTGAAACTCCTGGATGAATTGAAGGGGATAGCCATTTTGGACGGACTTGTAAATGAAGCGCTGATAAGGCCCCCGGGCATTGCTTAATTGATGGGAGGACTCTAGTTCAAACTCGGCAAACGCAGACTTCAGTGCGTCCAGGCTGGCAGTGGCCAACTCGTTCAGGGACATGGCGCTGTCCTGCCCCAAATCCTCTATGACCAGGTTGACATTTTCGCGAAACTTGGCGTCGGGCGACGCTAAGGGCGCGAGGATAAAAAAGTTGACCATGCCGCTGCCTTCAGTATTCGGGGTCCAGGCGGAAGGATAGCGGATGGAGAAATTATCTTTTTGCAGGATGCTCCATTGAGCGGCGCTGGCAGCGGGGTGAAGGCCATCAACGGCGCCGGTGGTAGCAGGATGAACAGCATTGGCATCAGCCGGATGCGCACCACCGGAGGCACTGGTATCGGCGCCTTTGGAGGCCTGGCCCAGGGCGAACCCTCCCGGCAATAAAAGTAGTAAAAAGACACGAATCCATTTCATATTGCCTGTTTTATGAAGGGCAATATATCCATTTTTATGTTGCAGGAAAGCCAATATATCGTTTAGGAAAGGCAATATATCATCCTTATGCCATCCCGGAATACAAATTGATCCGCTCTACCAGTTCCACAATATTGCGTACGTTGAGCTTTTGAAATATGCGTACTTTATAGGTACTCACGGTGGATATCTGAAGGTGCAGCAGGCGGGCTATCTCCGCGATCCCGTTTCCCTGGATGAGGAGGCGCACTACTTCGGTCTCCCGGTTGGAGAGGGTGAGCAGGGGGTTTGCCACGTCCTGTTTCTTTTGATTGATCTTGTCGAGCAGGTAGGCCTTAACGGAAGGGCCAAAGTATTTTTCGTGATTTAATACGGCCCGGATGGCGTATTTGATCTCCTGCTCGCTGGCATTCTTCATTAAGAATCCATCGGCTCCGGCCTGCAAATAGCGGAACCCGTACATGTGCTCATCATAAGCGGTGAAAATAAGGATCTTCAATCCGGGTTGACGCAACCGAAGTACGTCTATCATCTGAAAGCTATTGCCTCCGGGGATATTGATGTCCAGTATCAATAGATCAAAAGGGCGCTCGCCGACCTGGCGCAGCGTTTCATCAAAGTTAGCCGCTTCGGACACCGTCGCTTCTTCCATAAACTCCCTGATCAGAGCAATCGTCCCGTATCTGACGATTGCGTGATCGTCCGCCATTAAAATATTTACCATGATGAATTAAATAGTTTTATTAAGTGCTACTTTGGGAACTCCAGTACCATCCTGGTACCTTCATTTTCTCCCCGGCTAATTTTTAACTTTCCTCCTACCTTATCGAGCAACTTATTCACCAGTAATAATCCCAATCCGGTCGGTCTGAACGCTTCTTCTGTAAATTTTTTTTCGGTATATACCCTTTGCTTGTTGAACCATTCCATATACTCCCAACTCATGCCCCTGCCTGTATCGGCGACTGATACCTGTACCACGCAATTCTCGACCTTGGAGCGGACCTCTATGCACCCCCGTGATGTAAACTTCACAGCGTTATCCATTATATTATGCAGGATCACCGCCAGGCAATCGGGGTCCGTCCATATGGCTAATAACGGCGCCACCTTGTTTGTTATTTCAATCTGCTTGCTGCGTGCAATGGGATGAAACAGAGCAGCCTTGATGGCTACGGCCTGGTGTAGGTTCACCATCTGGAAGCGCCCTTTATCCCCTGTTAAAAGCTGTGCCTTTGAATACCGCAAAAGGTCCTCCACCAGATTATGCATCCGCTCTGCCGAGGTAGACATCATACTGGCTTTGTCTTTCAGCGTTTCTGCATTTTCACCCCTGGCAATATCCTGCTCCAAAGACCTGGCCGTCCACACAAAATAGCGGAGCGGAGTTTTTATATCGTGTACGATGGCGGACATCAGCATCTGCTGCAGATGTACTTCTTTCCAAAGATCTTCCCGGGCGGAGACACCAGTGAGGGGTACTTCTTGCACTTCCAAAGGAAGCGCACGCCTCTTCCGTATCCATCCGATCAGGCTTTTGTGGTTCATGTTCATTGGTCTAGTCTCCTGAAAAAAGATATTCCTCAATCCTGCGCACGGCCTTTTCCAGCCTCCCGGCTTCTTCTTTCATCATTTCCACCAGGGTGGGCAACTCCCCATTCCCTCTATTTTCCATGAGCAAGTCTTCCATCATCACAGATATGCCGACCACATTGGATAAGTGCGCCCTGAGATGGTGAGAGATGGTGTAAGTGCTGTTGTGTATCTGCTCCTCGATGGCGCCCGCCCTTCGCTGTGCCTCCCGGGTGGTCGTGACGTTGATCAGGCTGATGGAAACACCTCTTTCTCCTTGCCAAATGAAAGGCATCACTTCTATTTTGTACCAGTCTTCCCGCCCGTTCGGATGTACACATTTCTCTTCAAAGCGGGAACTCCTGCCCCCCCAGCCTTCGCTGAGCTTGTGGTGTAAACGGTCGTTGAAGCCTGCAAACAGACTGGCCTGCAAGGATTCGCCCATGCAAGGAATGGTGCCGGTCCTGGATTTCACAAATTGAATGGCCCTTTGGTTGAAGAAGAGGACCCGGCCGCCCGAGCCTATACACAATTGGACAACGGGGGTGGCATCAAAAAAGAGTTTCGTCAGCGTGTGTAATTTATGGGGGGCCAGGGTGACCAAAAAATGATCCACCTTGTCTATGCCGACGGCATAGATCACCGGTTGATTGCCTGCCGGTGCAGGCAGGTAATGGCCGGCCGGCCCATCGGGCTGGCCGGCCAGCCCATTTGGATTGCCGACCACTCCATCGGGGTGGCCAGCCGCCCCATCAAGCAGGCTCATCTTCCACTCTGTCAGGCAGTGGATGCCCTGCCTGTTGGTCAACCGGAAGGTAGCATTGACCAGGACGCCCGGTTGGCTTTTGCAAGCGTCCACCAGCTTGCGCAGATAGTCGTGCTCATCGGTATGCAGGGCACCCCGGAAAAGATCCGCCGATCCGCAGACTACACCGCGCTGGCCGACGCCCCGACCGTGATCGGTGGTGTCATTCCCAAAATCTTGGATAAAGGATTTGCTGGCATACACGCAGTCCCCCGTAGGATCGAAGTGAATCATCCATAGGGAATTTGGTTTTAAGGTAGGCGGATAAGAATACATTCCCTGTCCTTTTATTAAAGGTTTAAAAAAGAAGTCCGCAGAGCCTACCTGGGTAATTTTGTAATGGGAACACTTAAACTAATTTCCCCCCGCACATGGGTGCATGGGTACGGTAAATTTGTGCAAATGTATACCTCTATTGAAAGATATCGGATAGTAAACCTAGCATCGGGGCGTAGAATACATACTACATAGATGATGTCGGGTTTATTCTACCCATCAATACTTAACTAAACGGGGATATAAGATCTTGTGCTTGGAAGGTGAATCTTGTTTTCATATAGTAGGATTTGGTGATCCAAGATACACGTAATCTGCAAAAAGAAAGCATTCAATAAATATAATATATAAGACCACGTTTCCCAGGACCTACCAGTGGATAAGTTATCCCCGGTCTATTTATGAGAAATTAATGTCTTATTAATTGAAAATGAAGGGGTTTCTGCGAGTTAAAAAAAGAAGTTCCGCCGAATAAATACGTTATCCACATTCCGGTTCTCTATCGGTGAAACCAATTGGGGCTATTCACCGTAAATTCCCTAAATATTACCCGTTAAATTACTATATTTGGAATAGGTCCAATCAAAGGCCCTGTGAAGGGTTAAAAGGACTCCACAAGCACTCCCAAAAAAGTGACAAAAGCCTTTACTGGCTTACATTCGATAAAAAGTAACGGGGTGATTCGCAATCTCTTAACATTCTACCCGCTATGGAGTATTGCGCGATTGGGGCTTTTAAGGTACCTTGCCCTCACTAAGGTTTAAAACCCGTACAGTGGGAAGGGAGATCAGGTAGAAGTACGGATACTTTAGATGCTTAGTTAGGGTATGTTTGTAACGTGAAGTTTACGTATGCTACAGGTGACAAGAAAGCCGGTAATAGGCGTGTAAGAGTGGCCAAAGAGTAAAAGTAAAGTAGTTCAACTTTGTTTTTAATCCCAATTCTGCTCATTTTTTTCCATATCCTCCAGAGAAGACTCCGTAATCCAAGAATCCTTTTTTCGACCATAACCGGTCAGTCCGGTTGGGGAGACTCCGAAAAGCTGTAGAGTAAATTGTTGTAAGTACTATGATCCAAAATAATCATTTGCTTACGTTGCGCCTCTGTGTTTCCATGATAAAGAATGCTGGGTCTTCCGAGATTCTGCACGCTAAGGGGTCATCGTATAAGCAAGCCAAACTTTTGAAAACTGAAGATGCAAGCAACTGCTTTGCTCGCAAAAGCGCAAAAAGCATGCCGATTCTTCATTCTTCAGTTTTTATTTTAAGCGTTCCCACTTATGGAGCTCCCATGCTTCTGGAGACGCAGTTTTGGCAAATTTGGAACGCAGTTCTGATCGTCATTGCCATCGTTGCTATCGCAGCGGCACTGTTAATGCGAAAGGAGTTCGACCGAAAGAAAGAAAAAGTGGCTTATAACAACCGGTTACTGGAATTGGAAGCCAAGGCGCTGACCAGCCAGATGAACCCTCACTTTATCTACAACTCTTTAAGTACTGTTCAGCACCTCATCGTCCTGAATGAACAACAAAAGGCCTTTGATTATATATCGGACTTTTCTCTGTTGATGCGTCAAATGTTGAATAACAGCAGAAAATCTTATGTAGCACTGGAAGACGAGATTGATTTTCTGACGAGGTATATGGAGCTAGAGCGTTTCAGGTTCAGTAATTCTTTCGAGTATGAATTCCAGGTGGAGGACGCCATTAAGGTTCACAGTCATTGCATCGCACCCATGCTCATTCAGCCGATCCTGGAAAATGCGATTAAACACGGAATGGGTCCTAAAAAAGATAAAGGGACATTGAAGATCTCTTTTTCCTTTCACAAGGACATCCTGGAATGTGTGGTGGATGACAACGGGGCCGGATGGAAGAAAACGAGGAGCGCGGTAAGTTCGCTCAAGCATGAGTCCACCGCCCTCAATATCATCCGGGAGCGTTTGAATGTGATCAAGTCTTATGACGACCATTCGGGAAGACTGGAGATCATCGACAAGCTGAGCGGGGGATACAGTGAAAGCGGCACAGTAGTAAAGATTTTTATACCGATCATTAATTCTTTATAGTCAGTAGTTTTTTAAAGCCAATAACTTACGTCTTATAACTAAACCTTAAATGTCCCGTTTATGAAAAAAATCAGAGCTGCACTCGTGGACGATGAACATTCCAACCTCCACATCCTTAAAAACATCCTGCTGACGCAATGCGAAGGCGTTGAAGTCGTCTGGGAAGCGGATAACCTGGAGGACGCTAAGAACCTTATCAAGGAAAAAGAGATTGACGTCCTGTTCATGGACATTGAAATGCCCCCCAATAACTCCTTTCAATTATTGGAAGCAATCGCCCAGCCGAACTTTGAAGTCATTTTTGTAACGGCTTACCAGGAGTACGCTTTGCGCGCCCTGAAAATGGCGGCCCTGGATTATATCCTGAAGCCTATCAAGGGGTCGGATATCATCAACGTGATCGACAAGATCCGTAAGAACAAAAAGAACAAACTGGGTGAACTGACCGGCATCATCAAGCATTATGTCAACGGTATTCCCGAAAACTTCTCTAAGATCGTTGTGCACGTGCAAGATGGCTATGAAGTCATCGACATCAACAATATCATCTACATTGAGGCGCTGGACAGCTACACCAAGCTGAAGCTGACGGGGAATATTTCCTACGTGGCATCCAGATCCCTGAAGGAATACGAAGAGATCCTTTCTGAAAAAGGCTTCTATCGGGTACACAAATCCTACCTGGTGAATCTGAGACATATGATGAAGATCATCAAGGGCGTTGCTCCTTCGGTAGTGATGACCAACGGCGCCTGCATCCCAGTGTCTACCCGCAAGAAAGACGTATTCTTTACGGAACTCAAAGAAGTCATTTACTTCTAAACCATGCGAATGATTATATACACTACGCTCTGATGCTTACCTATTAAACGCACCTATTAGCAATCATAACCCACGCAGCTTCCTAACGATTGCTTGCCATTAGCCTACGGGCTACCACCACTACTGCTTTCCCGGCCCTTTGTCAAGGCGCCGGGGCCCAAGAGGAGGAAGCGCTGCCGACGAGAGCCGCTCCACCTGGTCGCTGAACCCCAGGTTTTATCTTCTGTAAACTTCGATGTATCCGTTGGTTGGACGACGGGGAGCCAGGAATGAATCTACCAGCCTGTATGATCGCTGCAGCGAATCCCTCACCCTGAACGGGTAGAAATTATTCAGTACGGGTACGTACTCAAACAACACTACGTCATACTCTTTTCGCATGATCCTGGCGCAGACGGTGTCTGCCTCGCGGTTGAACATGCACACTCCCAGGTGATACCATAGGGGTTCCATGGACCCCCGGTCTTCGGTAAAGTTCAGCTCCTTTGCCAGGGGCGTCAACTCGGACATGTTCAGCACGTGGGGTATCCAACCTGCATCAGGCTCTCCATGCATGTGCCCGTCCTGAAAGCCGTTGCTGATGGCGTGAAAGCCAGGGCGTGAGCCGGCAAATTCGGGCATTTCCCTCAATCGTTGGATACCCGCTACGGTGGAGGGGGGCAGGTAGATCTTACGGAATGCCTTCATTCCCGGGACTTCTTTCCAGGTGCTTTCGTCTTCGTAGTGGGTCGTATCCGGATTGATCATGTAGGTATTCCTGTTGATCACGTTCTCTCCCGTGGGTGAAACGCTGGCAATGGGCGCTGCAGGAAACACCCTGGCCGTGATGCGATCCAGGTACTTCCAATAGGAGCCTGACCACCACAGAAGAAGGGACGCTAATATAAACGCCAGGTTACGGGGCGCCTCCGGGCGTAATTGAAATAGTTCTGCAATCCCGGCTAAGATGTAAGCGATGGCAAAGGCGTGAAAGAATATGTTGTTATCTGGAGGGGTATAACTGGTTACCTGGAAGACGGCGGCTGTGGCGAGCATACCCAGGGTAAGAAGGAGGAACAACATTTCGTTGCGGTCTTTCCAGAATGCCGTCAGGCCCGCTTTTTGCACTTTGGCCAGCACGACCAGGACGATCAGCAGGATATAGAACTTAATCCATTGGGAATAGCCCAGGAATTCGGTGATGATGTCCCTGGGTGACAAGCGGGCGGTGTGGGGCGCCTGTCCATGATTGAACCAGTACCCGAATGAATATCGGGTGAAGGGCAGAATGATCAGGAGGGCGATGACCATGTAGCAGAGAAAGAAGAAGCCCGCTTCTTTCCATCGCTGATGGGCAAGGGCCATATAACCCACCAGGGCAGCGGCCAGGGCAAACATCAGGAATCCCCCATCCTGTTTGGTAAAGAAGGACAGGAATAAGAAGAAGGCGGCGCCAGCTATCGACGAATACCGCCCTAAGGCCGAACGATCATCAGACAAAAGCCCACACAATAGCAAGTTCAACCCGACTATCCCGTATATGATATCGGTATTGTTGTACCAGGGCCAAAAATTGATCAGTATGTAGGAAAGGCACAGTGTTAAGACGGCACCGGTTCGTATGGCTAAGGGAACACCCAGGCGCCGGAGCAGGCCCCGGAAGGAAAACCCTACCATGACGTTCAGCAAAACCTGGGCTTTGATCAGGGATAACATGCTGGGACCGAACAGCTTAAAGAAGAGGGCAGGGAGTATCCAGTACCCAAAACCCATAGGCAGCCCGAAATCCCGATAGGGCACCTGGCCCAGGTACAAGCGATAGGCCCCTTCCCAGGAGAGGAAGATATTGACCCGGTAGGGAAAGTGTAACAGCAAGGGAATCAGGGAGAACGCGATTATCAGAACGGCGTCAGCCCGCTTCAGGACAGGGCCAATGGGTACGACGGGTCCACCGGGGGCTGGTTTCGTGTTGCCGGGACCCGGATGGCCGGCGTCTGGCTTTGGTGAAAAGGGGGCTGGTTTCATCGGGGGCTAAGATAGTGATCATCGTTTACCTTGAAAAATTCAGCGGACATTAAATAGAATGGATGCTTCACTTAAATTCTTCGCGGCGCGCGATTCTTCTCACTAATTTGCACGTTGTTAGAACTGTTTACCGCTAAACCCCAGTTGGACATGAACTTTATTAACTCATCTATTGGTGACCTGAAGGCTTTTGGAACGGAAAATACGGATGCGTATACTCATGCTGCTCCTTACCCCAACATCTATTTCGATAATTTCTTCAACCCGGACATCCTCCATGCTGTGCTGGATGAGTTCCCTGATATGTCCAAAAAGCCTGACCTTCAGTTCAATGACCCCAACCAGATCAAGCTGGCCAGCAAGGGCGAAGGGCGTTTCGGCGCCCAGACGAAGGATTTCATGCACTACTTAAACTCCCAGCCTTTCCTGGAGTTCCTGACGGAATTGACAGGCATTGAAAACTTGATCCCCGATCCCTATTTTGACGGAGGGGGCTGCCACCAGATCCTGCCCGGAGGTATGCTGAAACTGCACGCCGATTTTAATAAACATCCCAAAACGAAGCTGGACCGCCGCTTGAACATCCTGGTTTACTTAAATGAGGACTGGCACGAAGAATACGGTGGTCACTTTGAACTGTGGGATACGGAAATGAAGGGCTGCGTGAAGAAGATCCTGCCCTTGTTCAACCGCATGGCTTTGTTTTCCACCACCAGCGATTCTTATCACGGACATCCAAACCCTTTAACCTGTCCCCCGGACAGGGCGCGTAAATCGCTGGCCCTCTACTACTATACCAACGGCAGGCCCGCGCACGAAGCGCCGACCAGTGAAGCCGACCATAATACTTTATTCAAATACCGCCAGGAAGACCGAAAGGCGCAGTTCATCACTAGCCTGAAGGAAACGGCGAAGCTTTGGGTACCGCCTATTTTGTTGGGACGGCATAAAACCAAAGCTTCTTAAATATGGCCCCTGAAATTATTATAGTGGGCCTGCAGGCCTGGCACACGGATATCGGCAGCAATTGCAAGAGTATCGCTATGGAGTTATCCAAGCGCCACAGGGTCCTCTACATCAATTCTCCCCTGGACCGCAATACGATGCTCAAGGAAAACGAAGATCCGAACGTGCGCAGGCACCTGGACATCCGGGAAGGCATTGAGCCCAACCTGGTGGAAGTATTCCCCAACTTATGGAGTTACTACCCTGAGAACATCCTTGAATCCATTAACTGGATTCCTTACACTCCCCTCTTCTGTCTGGCCAACCGGATCAATAACCGGCGCTTTGCCCAGGATATACGGCGGGCGGCGGCTTTGCTGGATTTCAAAAATTATATCGTTTTCAATGACAATGATATTTTCAGGACTTTCTATTTAAAGGACCTTCTGAAGCCTGAACTCTATATCTACTACAGCCGGGATAACCTGGTGGGCGTGGACTACTGGAAAAGGCACGGACTGGAACTGGAACCCAAACATATCGCAAAAGCAGACTTGGGTACCGCCAACTCTACTTATCTGACCCATTACCTGGAAAAGTATAACAGTAACGCTACGTATATAGGCCAGGGTTGCAACTTGTCTCTTTTTGATGCGGAGCTTGTACAGCCTTTGCCGGAAGACCTTGAAAGTATCCCCCACCCCCTGATCGGATTTGTGGGCGCTATCAATACGATCCGGCTGGATCCCGAATGTATCCGCGAACTGGCGCTGCAAAGACCTGCCTACAGTGTTGTGCTGGTTGGACCGGAAGACACCTGGTTTGCGGGGTGCGACTTACATGACTTACCGAATGTATTTTTCCTGGGGAAAAAACCGATGGAGGTGCTACCTTCATATGTAGCGGCCTTTGATGTCTGTATCAATCCCCAGAAATTAAACCCGGTCACGGTAGGGAATTATCCGTTGAAGGTGGATGAATACCTGGCGATGGGGAAGCCGGTGGTAGCTACCCGAACAGCGGCGATGGACATTTTCGGTGCTGAAGTCTATACGGCAGAAGCGCCCGGGGATTATCCAGGCCTCGTTGACCAGGCCCTGGCGGAAGACAACGCTGCCTTTAGGGAACGCCGTATCCTGTTGGCCCGCAGCCACACCTGGGAAAGCTCGGTATCCCTCCTGGAAGAGGCGATCGAAAAAGCGTTGGAACAAAAAAAAACAGTCGTTGAGTATAATTGATAAAATACAAGCCCATCCCAAGACCAAGTTGCTGGTGCTCGGCCTGCTGATGCCCAAAGGCACGGCCAGACCCCGTTGGTGGGTCCGGAATTTCCTGAACCCTTTCCTCCATAAAAAGGGGAAAGGAGCTATTATCCGCCGCCGTACACGGATGGACATCATGCCCTTCCGCCCCTTCAGCCTCGGCAGCCGGAGTATCATTGAAGATTTTGTTTGTGTGAATAACGGCATGGGGGAAGTGGAGATCGGAGACAACTGCATGATCGGCATTGGAAGCGTGATCACCGGTCCGGTCCGCATCGGGAATAATGTCATCACCGCTCAGCATGTGGGCATTTCCGGGTTGAATCACGGTTACAAGGACATCCACGTTCCCATCCGGGACCAAAAATGTGATGTAGCCCTGGTATGGATCAAGGATGATTCCTGGATCGGGACGAATGCAGTGATCACGGCTGGGGTCACCATCGGGAAACATTGCATTGTGGCCGGCGGAAGTGTAGTGACGAAAGACGTGCCCGATTATACGCTGGTGGGCGGCAACCCCGCCCGTGTGCTTAAACAATATAATCATGAAACCGGCGAGTGGGAAAAGCCCCTGGCCCCTATAAAAAATGAAAATGCTCCATTCAGGCCAATTAACTCATAAGAAGGAAGCTGCTCAGGGTGGCGCTGTCAAATCTTCCGGGGTAGGCGCAATCCTGCCCTACCTGAAATTGATGCGCCTGCATCACTGGGTGAAGAATACCTTCCTGTTCCTGCCCCTGTTCTTTGTGGGGGAAGTCTTCAATTTTCCGAAGATACTGCATACGTGCTGGGGGTTCCTGGCCTTCGGCCTGATAGCCAGCAGCATTTATATCTTAAATGACTATATGGACATCGAGGCGGACAGGCTGCACCCGGTGAAGAGCAAACGGCCCCTGGCTTCAGGGGCGGTAGCCAAACCGGCCGCCCTCATCCTTTTCGCCTTTTGCCTGGCGGCTGGGGTGTCGGTCGCTCTTTTCATAGGAGGAAAATTCCTCTTTGTGCTGATGATCTATTTCTTCATGAACCTGGGCTATTCCCTCGGACTGAAGAACATTTCGATCCTGGATATTTTTATACTCGCGCTGGGGTTCGTTTTACGTATAAAGGCCGGAGGAGTCATCACGGGCGTCGCCATCTCACAGTGGCTGATCATCATGATATTCCTCCTGGCCATTTTTATGGCGGTGGCTAAACGCAGGGATGATATCCTCATCAAGCTGAGCTCAGGTAACGACATGCGCAAATCCATCAAAGGGTATAACCTGGAGTTCCTGAACGTGACGATGGCCCTTATCTCTGCCATCATCATCGTGGCGTACCTCATGTATTCTATTTCCCCTGAAGTGATGGATCGCTGGAAGACTTACCGGTTATATTATACGACGGTATTTGTCATCGCGGGCCTCCTGCGCTATCTGCAGATCACGTTCGTGGAGAACAACACGGGTTCGCCTACCAGCCTGCTGTTGAAGGACCGTTTCATACAGGTGACATTACTGTTGTGGATCGCGAGTTTTTATACGATCATTTACATGCCTAATGTTCCTCTTTTTAAATAACGGGGCTTTTTAAAATAACGGATATATGCGTAAGAAAGTGGCTAATTGGGGAAACTATCCCGTCATGGAAAGTGAAGAGGGACAGTTCCGCACGGTGGGAGAATTAAGGAGCCTCCTTCAAACGGACAAGGCAGTCATAGCCAGGGGGAATGGGCGTTGCTACGGGGATGCGAGCTTATCGGAAGTGACGGTATCCACCCTGAAGTACGATAAGATCACGGCTTTCGATACGGCTACCGGCATCATCACCTGCCAATCGGGTATCACCCTGGACCAACTCCTGGAAGTCATCGTCCCCAAGGGCTGGTTCCTGCCTGTGACGCCCGGCACTAAGTTCGTGACCATCGGGGGCATGGTGGCCTCGGATGTGCATGGAAAGAATCACCATATAGACGGGGCCTTCTCCCGCCACGTCCTGGAAATAGAACTATTAACGGGTACAGGGGACATTATCACGTGCAGCAAAACGTATTTACCTGAATTGCTGGAGGCCACCTGCGGGGGTATGGGCCTCACGGGTGTGATCCTGAGTGTGCGCTTTCAACTGAAGGCCATTGAAACGGCTTATATCAACCAGCATCGCATTAAGGTGGATAACCTATCAGAGCTCCTGGACCTGTTTGAAAAATACCATTCGGTCACGTATTCGGTGGCCTGGATCGACTGACTGAAAAATGGTTCGGGGTTCGGGCGAAGCGTCCTGCTGTTGGGCGAGCATGCTACATTGAATGAACTGAGCGCCGCTACGCTGGCGAAGGGCGCCCTGGCCCTCCCTCCCAAGAAGTCGATCAACTTCCCCATCAACCTGCCCAGTTGGGTTTTAAATAACTTCACGGTGAAGGCGTTCAACTTCCTCTATTACCACAAGAATTTCACGAAGGAAGCGCATTCGGTCATTCCGTACGAGCCCTACTTTTATCCCCTGGATGCGATCCTTCACTGGAACCGGGGATATGGAAAAAAAGGGTTTATTCAATACCAGTTCGTCGTGCCCCTGGAAAACAAAGAAGGGCTCGTCCATATCCTGCGTCGCATCAGCGACAAAGGCTGGGGCTCGTTCCTGGCGGTGCTGAAGGTATTCGGGAACCAGGATAATGGGATCGCTTTCCCCAGGGAAGGCTATACGCTGGCGTTGGACTTCCCTGTTCGGGACGGGCTGTTCCCTTTCCTGGAAGAACTGGACCAGATCGTTCTGCAGTTCGGAGGAAGGCTCTATCTTTCCAAAGACGCAAGGATGACTGCACAAACTTACCGGAGCGGCTATGCAGACGCTGCGAAGGCCTTTTCAAAAGTTTTAGATACATATAACCCAACACAAAAATTCAGATCGGTTCAATCAACCAGATTGGCTATCACTCATTAGATGACTTAAATTTTATGGCTTCAGCTCTCATTTTAGGCGCAGGTTCGGATATGGCGGTGGCGATCGCCCGATCACTGGCAAAAGAAAAATATGACCTCGTTCTAGCGGGAAGGGATATGGCTTTACTGGCAGACGTACGAGCCGACCTGCAAATCCGCAGCGGGGTTTCAGTGACGGCGCTTCCTTTTGACGCCCTGGATTATGGCGCTCATAAGGCTTTTTATGCCTCGCTGCCCGCTGCCCCGGATATCACCGTCTGTGTATTCGGATACATGGGGGACCAGGAATTAGCGATGACTTCCTGGGAAGATGCGGCCCGCATCCTCCATACCAATTACACCGGGGCGGTATCGATCCTGAACATCGTCGCCACGGATTACATGGAACGTAAAAGCGGAACCATCGTGGGCATTAGTTCGGTAGCCGGGGACAGAGGAAGGGGAAGTAACTTTTTATATGGCAGCGCGAAGGCAGGCTTCACCGCCTACCTTTCGGGCCTCCGGAACCTTCTGTTCAGGTCAGGGGTCACCGTCATCACGGTAAAGCCAGGGTTCACCGCCACGAAAATGACGGCCCACCTGAACCTACCTCCGCTGCTGACGGCCAGCCCTGAGCAGGTGGGGACCGCCGTGGTCCGGGCCATCCAGGCCCGCAAGAATACGATCTACGTAAAGGGGCTATGGAAGTGGCTCATGCTCATCATACGCAACATACCGGAAAACATCTTCAAAAAAATGAACCTCTAACCCATGACCACGGCCTACGCACATTCTGCCATCGCTTTCTTTGATTTCGACGGGACCATCACGTCGAAAGACACCCTGGCGGAGCTGTTGAAATTCTTCAAAGGAAAATTCCGGTATTATGTCGGGATCTTTGTCCTATCACCTATGCTGATCGTTTTTAAATTAGGACTCCTATCTAGTCATAAGGCCAAAGAGATCATGCTGGAATACTTCCTTAGAGGAGTGTCGATCAGTGAGTTCAACGCCGTTTGCCGGGAGTTCTCTGAAACCAAACTGCCTTCCCTGTTCCGCAAAGGGGCTTTATCGGAGATCAGGCGCCACCTGCAAAACAATACACAGGTGGTGATCGTGACTGCTTCCCCGGAAAACTGGGTCCTGCCGTGGTGCCAGCAATTCAACCTGGAATGCATCGCCACCAAGCTCAAGGTCCGCAACGGGAAGCTGACGGGTAAGATCCTGGGGCTGAATTGCTCGGGGGAGGAAAAAGTAAAGCATATCCTGAAACGATATAACCTCTCCTATTATTCCAAGATCTATGCGTACGGAGATACGGCAGGGGATCTACCCATGCTGTCGCTGGCGACGGATAGTTATTATAAGCCGTTTAAGGAGCGCGCGTATTAACGCACGACCGCGGTGAACCGATTTTGTTTAAGACGGGCTAGTTAGTATGGGCCGCTCCGAGCGGTTCGCAAAAAAGAAGGAGCGCCGATGGTGGCGCTCCCTTCTATGGTTCATTTGAATATGGATCTTGAATATTATTGTATTTTAATCATCTTGACGGTTACCCTTTCTCCCTGCGTGGACACTTTCAGGAAGTAAGCACCCCGGCTGAGGGAGCTGACATCCATGTGTTCGACAGAAGGAACCTGGCCCACCTTTTCTACCGTGTTCGACAGAAGGTGATGTCCCATTTCATCATATATGTCCATGGTCACTTTTCCGGAAACGGCGGCAGGCAGTGACACATTCAGGTCATTATACACAGGGTTCGGGAAAATCTTCACGCTGGTGGCGCTTAACACCTTGACGATGATGGCGATCGTTGCGGTGTTCTGAGCCCCGTTGTTACCTGTCACGGTCAATTGGAACAGGTAAGCCCCGGGCTGCAGGTTGGTCACCCCTGTCGTGGACCCTGTCGGGCTTTGGAAGAGGGCTGTGGAAGGCCCGCTGACCTCTTTCCAGCTGTATGCCGTGATCTGGCCGCCCACTGGTGCGATGGACTGGCTACCATCTAACACGAACACTGTATCGGACAATGTAAGGGAGGTATCGGTATTGGATATGACGGCCGTGGGTGAAGCGATACTAATGGTCACCGCCACTGAAACGGTATCACTTGACTGGTCTCCCACGCTATCTGTAACGGTCAGCTTAACCTTATAGGTGCCTACTTCCAGGTTGGTTAAAGTGGCCACCTGGCTGTTGGAATCTTCTATAGCGCCCTGGCTGGGGCCGCTGATCAGGGACCAGCTGTATTCACTGATCTGGCCTACAGAGCTATCGGCGTTGAGGGAGGCGGTACTCTTCGGCAAGATCACCAGCACATTGCCTCCTGCATTGGCGATCAGGGACGCACCAGTTACTGTAACGACTACTTCGTCACTGGCTGTTTTTCCAGTGCTGTCCGTCACAGTCAGCTTGACCGTATAGCTGCCCACTGTCAAATTTGACAGACCGGCTGCGGCATTAGTGGTATCGTATAATTTATATTTGGAGGGGCCGCTGACAAATGTCCAGTGATATTTAGCGATCGCACCAGAGGAACCGGTTCCATTGAGCATGGTACTGTTTTCAGGCAGTTTCAGCGAAATATCCGGGCCCGCATTGGCCACCAACGTCTTTGAAACGACCGGCGGAGTTGATGCAGCAGGGTTTACCGTAACGATTGCCGTATCACTCACGTGGTTTCCAGCGCTGTCATAAACGGTCAGGCCTACTTTATAGACACCTACTTCCAGGTTGGTCAGGCTGGCGGCTGCCATGGTAACATCTGCCAGGGTATATTTTGCCGGACCGCTGAGGAAGGTCCAGACGTATTTGGTAATAGGCCCCGAAGAAGCTGTACCATTCAGCACTGTGCCGTTCTTCGGCAGTGTCATTGTGATATCGCCTCCCGCATAGGCTACCAGCACTTCGGCTTTGCCGGGTGCAGAAATAACAGTCACCGTTGACGTATCGGATGCACTGAGTCCCAGGTTATCAGAGACGGTGAGCTTCACCACGTACACCCCTACTACCAGGTTGGAAAGCGTTGCCTTCGAAGTCGTGGCATTGGTTAAGGTATAGTTCGCCGGGCCACTGATGACGGTCCATTGATAACCGGTGATCGTGCCTCCCGTGTTCGGATCCGTGCCGGAACCATTCAGAGAAGTGCTATTCACCGGCAGTTGTATGCTGACACTACTGCCTGAACTGACGGTAAGTGGTTTGGGCGGAGCCGCTTTTACCGTTACGGTTACGGTAGAACTGGACGACAGCCCCAGGTTGTCCGTGACGGTTAGTTTCAGTGTATAAACGCCTGCTACCAGGCCGGATAATGATAATGTTGAAGTCGTCGCATTGGTCAGGGTACTTCCTGCGGGGCCGCTCACGATCGTCCACAGATACGTCGAAATCTTCCCGCCCACGTTGGGGTCGGTGGATGCGCTCGCGCTAAGCGACGTACTGCTCGTGGGCAATTGGATGCTCACGTCGGAACCTGCGTTGGCTACGGGCGCCACGGCGAGGAGTCCGGTGACGGTTACGGTCACGGTACTGGTGCCCGTCAACCCCGCTTTATCAGTAACCTTCAACTGCACCACATACGTCCCAGCGCCAAGAGCGGTGAAGAGCGGCGTGGCGGTGGTCGCATTGGTCAATAAATAAGTAGTAGGGCCGCTGATCACAGACCATTGATAAGCGGTAATACTCCCCCCCGTATTCGGATCGGAGGAAGCGCTTCCGTTTAACGTCGCGACGCTGATCAGGGGCAATCCGATGCTGATGTTGGACCCTGCATTGGCAACCGGTGGCTTGGCGCCGCTGGTATTCACCACAATGGTCACCTTGGAGGTACTGGTCCTCCAGTTATTATCGGTTACTTTCAATTGTAACACGTAGGTTCCGGTCACCAGGTTGCTCACTGTGGCATTAGCGCCAGTAGGAAGGGTGATCAGGGAAGTGCTGGGGCCGCTCACCTGCGTCCAGGCATAATAATTAATCACCGCTCCCCCGTTGCCCGAAGCGACGCCGGTTACGGTGGTAGAAGTGGTGGTGATATTCTGATTGGTGCCGGCGCTTACAGTGGGTGCAGGCGTTGAAGGAATAGTATAGACATTACATGGATATCCGCTTGGGTTGGTTACACAATAAGGAGAAGAAGTGAGGTGCATTTTTGTGATCGCAAAAGGATTCACGGCTGTTACTCCTGCCACATCCCAGGAATTGGGATATTGAGAAGCGATATTCCCGTTGGTATAATCGGCTTCATAGATACCGTTACCCAATACGCCGACCTTGTTCCGGCCCCATGAATACAGGTTACCGTGAACGTCTTCCGCATACGCGTAAAAGGCGTCTCCCCTGTCGGTGAATATATTGGTGAAGCTGTGCAATCCCTGGGCGATCTGCACCGGCTTTTGTTGCAAGAGCTCTCCGTATCCCCAATCCCACGCGTAGGGAGCGGCGGTGGCGCCGTAGGGAGCCGGATTAGTGGCATATTTGGCAAAGTTCAGTTCTACGCCGTTTCCAATCGTTCCCATGGCGTTGTCTCCCCACGCCCAAATGGTAGAGTCCGTCAGTAACACGTAGGAGCTAACAGGACTCGTATAAATATGAGCGATGGGAGCAGGGAAATTTAAATCGGCATTCAATAATATAGGGCTTGTGGAGGGCGCTATTTCGGCCAGAAAGCCGGAAGTACCGATCCCCAGGTAAGACGGATAAATGCTCCATCCGTACAATTCGCCGTTCGCCAACAGGGCATAGCTCCATAATCCGCCACCGCTGATTTCTTTAGCGGCGCTCGGCAATGATATTTTCTTCGGTGTATTGGTGCTGGGAGTGGTCGTACCCTGCCCCAGGATATCGTTCTGGTAGCCCATATCACCACCCCAGGTCCATACGTTGCCGCTGGCGTCCAAGGCGATACCGATCACGTCGAACATGATCTTCTTGATAACGGTCCCTGCAGGAAAGGTAACCTGGGAAGGCCGGGTGGTGTTCCCACCGCCGGTTCCGTTACCAATGAGGCCACCCCTGGTATTTCCCCAGACCCAAACGGTACCGTCCGCTTTCAGGGCGGCCGTATTGTATCCGTAGGTACTGGCCCCCGGGACTATCTGAACAATGTTCTTGAATGCATTTCCGTTGATATCGGTCGAAATCAACTGGGGCGTACCCAGTGTAGCACCGGTAACGCCATTGCCAATTTCCCCATATTGATTGTCTCCCCAGACATAACAATTTCCACTGTTGTCTATTACGCCAAAGTGGTGAAGGGAAGAAGCGCAGTAGGCGACATTCGCCGGCGCTCCGGCAACAAGATGGGGGGCATTTCCTCCTGCAGCTTCATACAACTGATGCGTAGCAGAATTCAGGATGAAGCAGTTATATTCCCCGGGTCCGACGACATACTTGGGAGTATAACTTTGAGAAAAAACGGAGGAGCAAATTAAAGTCAAACAAAGCACAAAAAGTCCGGCGGATAAAAAATTTACTCTCATAGTAATTGGATTTGGATCATCGAAAACTCACAAATATTCTTTTTGATGTTACACAATAAAATATACTTCTGATTTCATAGGGACTGGATCTTCGACGATCCTTCACACGTGTACAATATTCATACCAAAAGCACTAACAAGTGGTTAACATTTTCCACAGTGCCAAAATTATATATAGATACTCAATGGGTTACAATTTTTTGGCATCGATTTTATGTAGACTTAAGTCTACGAAGGCAATATTTGTGCTAGTTTTATGGCATATAAATATTTATCAACATATCCACATTCCTGATATTTATACGCTATAATTATATACATGAACCGTAGAAAAGCTATTCGTACAATTACGATATCTGCAGTCGCAGGAATGGGTTTATTTTCCGGTTATAAATGGTATGACTGGAACAAATCCCCTGATATAGAATATCTAACGGGAAATAAGAGAATGATCACTGCTTTGGCGGAGACGATCATACCGGCGGACGCCACTACTCCCGGCGCTACGGAGGCACACGTGGCCGATTATATTATCCTCATGATCAGGGACTGCACCGACAGGAGGTCCACCAATAAATTCATCGAAGGTCTCAAGGCGGTAGCACACCGGGCGCAGTCCCGATATAACAAGGACTTTGAAAGCTGCACGCCAATAGAGCAGCAGGCGGTGCTGGCCTATATTGCATCCACCGACAGGCCTTTCACGGGCATCGTCGGTAAAGCGCAGAACAGATACCTTGGAAGGTCTTTCTTTACTACGCTGAAACAATATACGGCGGAGGGGTATTGCTCATCAGAGGCGGGCGCCACCAGGGGCCTGGCTTATGTGCCAGTTCCGGGAAGCTTCCGGGGATGCGTTCCCCTGCAACCGGGACAGCCTGCGTGGGCCACGCACTGAAGAACGCGGGGCTGCGGGACGCACGCTGATGGACGCGAGGCGCGGGGCGGATGGCCATGTGGGCATGTGGGCAGGCCGCACACTAATCGCTTCAAAAAAATGTTCTAATTTCACTGGTTATGGGTGACCCGACGCAGCTCAATCTGAATACCAAAGGCCTGAAGGCCAACACCTATGACGCTATCGTCGTCGGGTCCGGTATCAGCGGGGGATGGGCTGCCAAGGAGCTGTGTGAAAAAGGATTGAAAACCTTGGTACTTGAGAGGGGCAGGGACGTCGTACATATCAAGGATTATACAACGGCCAACCTGGCTCCCTGGGAATTCCCCCACCACCTGCACAATTCAGAAAAAGACATAGCGGATGATCCTGTGCAGAGCCAGGCATACGACGAAGCCACGAAACAATTCTTTGTAAGCGACAAACAACACCCTTATATTCAGGAAAAGCCCTTCAACTGGATCCGGGGTTACCAGGTGGGCGGAAGGTCCCTGACCTGGGGCCGTCAGTGTTACCGGTTAAGCGACCTGGACTTTGAAGCCAATGCCAGAGACGGATATGGTGTTGACTGGCCCATCCGTTATAAGGATATCGCTCCCTGGTACGATTATGTAGAACAATATGTGGGCATCAGCGGAAAAGCGGAAGGCCTGGCTCACTTGCCGGACGGTCAGTTCTTGCCTCCCATGGAAATGAATTGTATTGAAACTGATTTTACCCAAAAAATACAGGCGCTCTTCCCCGGCCGTGTGGTCACTATTGGCCGCGTGGCTAACTTAAGCAAGGGATGGAATGGTCGGGGGCCGTGCCAATACCGTAACTTATGCGCCAGGGGATGTCCTTTCAGCGGCTATTTCTCCAGCAACGCAGCCACCCTGCCTTCAGCCATGCAAACGGGCAACATGACGCTGGTTCCGGATGCGGTGGTGATAGAAATCCTCTACGACGCAAAGACCCGCAAGGCCAGCGGCGTAAGGGTCATGAACAGCCATACGAAAGAAGTTACGGAGTTCTTTGCCCGGATCATCTTCCTGAATGCCTCCACCATCAATTCTGCGGCGATCCTGCTGAATTCCGTTTCCCCCTCCCAACCCAATGGCCTGGGAAATTCCAGCGGGCAGGTGGGGCATAACCTGATGGACCATTTTACGGGTACGGGCGCCCAGGGCCTGTTCGATGGGTTTAAAGATCAATATTATTCGGCCGGCAGAAGGCCGGTGGGGATTTATATTCCGCGGTTCCGAAATACAGGGGGGGCCGGTTCGGGGGGGTCCAGTTCAGGAGCTTCCGGTTCGGGTGGGTCGGGTTCGGGTGGGTCGGGTTCGGGTGGGTCGGGATCAGCCGGTTTCGTCCGTGGTTATGGATACCAGGCCCAAGGGGACAGGTTGAACTGGCCTGATCAGGCCGGGTCCATTGAAGGCTTCGGAGCGGACTTTAAGCGACAATTGCTACAACCCGGACCCTGGCATTTATGGATGGGCGTCTGGGGTGAAACCCTCCCCTACTTTACAAACCGTATCGCTCTTGATAAGGACCAAAAGGATCAGTGGGGTCTCCCGCTGGTGAAGGTGCACTTTGAATACCACGAGAATGAAGAGCGTATGCGCAGGGACGCGCAGGACTGCGCGGAAGAGATGTTGCATGCCGCTGGTTTTGAAGGCATCAGCTCCTACAATCACATGGCTCCCGGCGGGTCGGCAGTGCATGAAATGGGCACGATCCGTATGGGTAGAGACCCTCGAACGTCGGTGCTGAATGCCTATAACCAGATGCATGACTGTGACAATGTATTTGTAACCGATGGCAGCGCCATGACGTCCGCCGCCTGTCAGAACCCTTCACTAACTTACATGGCGCTTA